>Ga0126342_10001416_pt1 | contig 33686 bp, 38 predicted proteins | sample Cyp1metagenome_FD_92528 | JGI IMG/M metagenome (GOLD analysis project Ga0126342, IMG submission 92528) | Coral microbial communities from Lord Howe Island, Old Settlement Bay, Australia - Cyphastrea 1 metagenome | ecosystem: Host-associated > Invertebrates > Cnidaria > Coral ...
CCTTACTCTTTCACTTGCACCACTCCTTAAGCCTCTTAAATACTGGGTTCTATCTTGGACAATTTTTGATGGCATTATAATATCACATAGGCTTGTTGTGGGCACATCTGCTGCCATGAACTTTCCACAAATCCTCAAAATCCCGCGCCCACAACAAACCCATCCCATAATATAAAACCAAAAAAAAAACAGTCCAGTCCATCCATCCCGATGCTCCAGACCGTTGCGGTAAATTGGAAACCTGACATCCTGAAAGGGTATGTATGGAAGTATGTGTGTGATGTATGTGTGTATGTATGTATATATATGTATGGATGTATATAAGGATAAATTGATGTAAAGGTGTATGTGTGTATGGATGTATGGATACGCTTTGGTTTTGAAGACTGTTTGGCAGTGTCTCACTCTCCACGTTCTGGTTGAATTTATGACCGCAAGTTATGCTTTGAAGACTGCTACTTTTCAATCTTGAACCCTTCTCCATTTCTGCCTTCAAATCCCCGACCGACCCTTATTGAAGTCATCCTCCGTGATGACATACTGACCTCAATTCGGGCGGAATGATCATCCCCAGAAATGAAGCGTGAAAGCATCAGAAGGACAGCGGTGAAAGGGTGAAAGGGGAAGGGGTGAAGGGGTGAAAGGAACATCAAAAATGATGAAAACTGCTTCAAAAATGCTGTCTCTTCACCTACCCAGTGAAAGGTGCTTTCACCCCCTTGGTGACAGGTGGTTTCACCCCTTTGTCACTTGTTGTCAGGAAATGGCAAAGTATTTGCACACAAGTAAAACTGCTCATGTGTGATCCTGATTTATCATCGCTGCGATTGGTCTGTCCATGTCATTCACCCTTGCTCCGAGCTCCTCCCTTCTCTGTGGAAGTGGGTCAGCACCAGCACCAGTGTTTGGAGTGGCAATGTGACACGTGATTCACGACTGGGCTCTTTTCAAGGCTTCCTCGAGGTTCTTTTGCAGCCGCAAGTTTTCCTCTCGCAGCTTCTGGTTTTCCTCCTCTACCTTCTCTGCCTTCTGCTCTGCCTTGTCTCTTTCTTGAATCAGAGAGTCCATCGAAATGTGCATGATTCCAAATCTGCCCCGTTCAGCCGCGTCAGCTAAAGGAGGATATCGATGCAGAATTTTCTTTGGTTGGACAATAGGTTTTCTTCGGTTTGTAACTACTATGTAAAATATGTTAAGCAGCTCACTCTCTTCAATCTGTGGGTCATCTTGCCATCGTGCGCCGCTGGAGAGCATCATGGCGATTTTCCCAAGTTGAAAAATCTTCAGCGCCAATGGCTTTGCGTTCAGCGATATTTCGACCACACAGAAGGGACTGCTTGCTGCTTGCTGGCTTCACTACCCAGGTGCTTGAGCGCAACTGCTCAAGGGCAATCTCTCCCACTCCGTCTACTTGCGCAGAAATTTGACTGAGTGAGCTCTTTGGCAATGTCCGACTACATTGAACTGCTGCAAGATCGCGTTGAAGTCTCTTGTGAGCTCTTTCAAGCCGCGCTTTGTAGCCCTCGTCCATGTTGCTACACTTGAACTCCTTCTCTTGTAGTGAAAACATGCGCCGCATTGCTATCTCAAATTCCTGTCCGTCTTGCTCTCCTTCCGTTCCGCTGCTGAAGGGCACATTGCCTGCGTTGCCTGGAAGCCCCAATTCATCTGGAGCACCCCAAGCCTTCCACGCACCATCCTCATCGTCATCCGAAGGAAACACTGTTTCAAGTGCTTGCCTTTTGCTGTATCTTCCGGTCATTCCGTTGGTCCTTCTGACGCTCTCCTGGTGTCCCAGCACGTTGTGGGCATAGGGCGATTACGGGCGCAACGATTTGACCCATGGCTGTGACTTCCTGGGTCCGTAAGGTGTGAATTCTTCCAAGAAATTCGTTGAGAACCTGTCATAGTCTTGATAGAAATGAGAGCGCGAATGACTGTTTTCATATGGCAAGTCGATCTTCATCTCATCTATCGTCGTGTGCTGATACACTACGTGCCCTTTTGAATGCAATTGCTGCCACCGGACAAAAGTTCACAAATCTTGTGCACTATGCAATGCTGGACGAAGTTTCTGCAGGTGCAATCTGCTGCGTTTCTGGGCATCCGCACATCAGTAAAATGAAGTTCGCGTAGACGAAGCAGAGAGCAAAGCGGACGGAACAAGACATCAATCCCAACTGCCAACAGCAACAACCTCAACGAAACATTTAGCAAAATTATCAAAAAAAAACAGTCAAACATTTAGATTTACAACATTGAACAAAAACATAACAGCCTCCCACCTGAACCTTGAACCCTCACTCCCCAGTTTCCCTGTTTTACCATTTGTTTCCCATGTTTGTGAGCATGTTTGACATCTCAACATTCTATTTTCTTTTATAAACTATACTGGTTGGTGGTTTGAACCCCTTTGAAAAATATGAGTTCGTCAGTTGGGATGATGACATTCCCAATATATGGAAAGTCATAAAAGTCATGTTCCAAACCACCAACCAGTCATGATATATCTATCAACTATCCCTGTGGAAAATACCCATTGCTGTGGGTAGGTTTTTCTAGCTTTCCCGGTTTCAGGATTCCAGTTGAATTTCTCCAACAGAAAGCGGTTGTTGCTTGATAGTATACCCTCTGGTAAACTAACATAGCTATTGAACATGGCCATTTATATTGGAATTTCCCATTAAAAATGGTGATTTTCCATGGCTATGTTAGTTTACCAGAGGGTAACTCAACCAACGGTATATTAGTCGCATCAGATCTGCCGCAAAAAACATCCCGCGCGACAGACATCGACCAGACCTTGAGGCGACAGCTTCAGAGTTTCCACCACCGGGTTGTCCTCGTCTGACTTTGAATGATGATTAGTAACTAATGTCAAATTAGTACCCATAGGATCCATGTATGGTATATATGGTAACATTTACCATCAATATACCCCCAATGTTAGTACATATACCATACATAAATCCTATGGGGTATAAATGAGTGAACTTTGTTGAACTAACTTGAACTTCGACAACCAATAGAAAAGTACTATATTTTTTCAAGTTAGTCACAGGTCATTGCCACTACAATCCAGCCAGAAACATGGATAAAGAAATGATAAACATGCTGGTTGGCGATGGAGATATTGCCGTCCCTATGAGTTGATCAAGTTGTGCCTATGACATCCAGGACATAAGGTCTGAAAAGCGGTCGGTGGTGCTGCAAGGTGCCCATCTTGAAAAATGATGGAGTTCATCAATGGGAAGGATGACATCCCAACTATTGAGGAAAATGAACAATCCATGTTCCAAACCACCAACCAGTCATACATCATATACTAGTACAACAGAAAAACACAGACAGGAAACACATACAGAAAAAGCTGCTCTGCTCAAAGTTTTCTGAAGCTGGATTCCTCCTCATCTCCGGAGAAGTACCACGACATGCCTTGATACCTAAGCTTCCGAGGAGGCCGATGCTTGGGCCCATAACTGGGCCGTTGATGCCCAATTCAAAACAACAATGTGTATTTATCCAGCCAAAAAGATAGAAAAGTCAATTCCAGCTAAACTAGTGATAAATATTGATAAATGACTTTCCTAGTCTTTCCATGTCTTTCCTATTAATACTTTTCTATTTCCGTTCCGTTGCCAAAAAAGGTGAATCCCTGCGCATCATTCCATTGTGCGTCTGGTTTCTGGGAGATATTAGTTGAGTGGGCAAGACATGCTGAAAAAATTGTTGGCTTTATTGCTTCCCCCCTAATTTTCATGACAATTTTGAGGTGCCAAACCTGTAATTACTGTAAATTCTGCTTTCAATTCATTGAAACCCTTGAACCAATGTATTGATTGAAGGCACCATCTGAAGGAAACCATGATTTTACTTGTAAAATACCGGTCAATATTGGGGTGTCCTGTGAACTTATCAGTCTGATCATCCCGGGATTCCAAGAATTCTGCCATGTCACTGCAGGCAGTAATCCTCCACACTGCCACAGCCTTGAACTGCCTGGTGAGCGACCAATCTACACAGTGAAGTGACAAGCTTGGCCATGGCTCGTTTGGATATCTTTGAATCTTTGGATGTAATATTGACAGTCTACATTCAATGCTGGTCCCCCAATCTATGAAAAAAAACACTAAATGCTAAGCTTGGTATAGTTTGGTGTCATACATGGTCGCCAATCTTAGCCCCGCAAAATGAACAGCTAGCAGCTAGACTCTTTGAGTTTCAAGTTGTTGGGTCTCTTTAGAGACTCCAGCAAATTTATAGAAACTTTAAATCCCAAGTTACTCAAGTTCTATTTGCCTGGGGATAGCAGCTGTGCATATCTGATAGTTCCGCTCGTTACTTCCAGGTGCTGCAACACGCCAATCACACCATACCTCGAAGGTTGAATCTTGGCATTGGGCACCAGCAATGCAGGTGCCATCTGTCGCCTCGGATATCTTCGCCTTTTTCTATGGGGGAGGAACGTTGCTTTCAGGGGCCATGGCTAAGCGCTAATTATTCAAGTTCAAGACTTGGGTGCCAACAAAAACGCGACACGTTCTTCATCATCAGCATCAATTTAAGTATCAATTTCAAGCGACGAACTGGCTGATGAGTCATTGTAGAATAAAGAGCGGTCGTTTACATGATACCCGGCCTGGTAAATGTTGACATAGCTATTGAACATGGCCCATTTTCAAATAGTGGATTTACCCATTAAACATGGTGATGTTCCATTTTTTTTAGTATGTTTACCAGAGGGTACATGGAGTATCTAAATAAGTCATACTCGCCTATATCGCTGATTGTACAAACAGCTGACCCATTGACATGAGCCATGCTGGGCAGCAGTGAACCGAGAGCAGAATCTGATCAGAACCCATCTGTGCATCGAGAGTCTGAGCCGAAGATTTTTCAAAAGAAACGACCGCTTTGCTGGCCAAGTTTTAAGGATGTATCAAACAATTTTGGTGCCTTATTCAAACCAAACATATGACAATTCTCCTGATTGAAATCAAACAACAATTAGGATAGCGCTAATCATTAAGACCAAGCGATAGGGCTCCTTTTTTCGACGCACCCTAGAAGAGCCAAACATAGCCAGGCGCCTAGAGAAAAAAAAACACCTCTAATAAGCTGCTAAAAGAACAAAAAGAAATATCACATAAATGGTGACTTCAAAAAAAGGCTTTGATGCATGTGGCACATTTTGGATATTTTGGCACACCTGTTTGTAAGCTAATACAAACTCCATGAAGCCGCTCCAGTATATAAAACTCCACAGAAATAGAAATTCAGTGAGTCACTGTTCAGTTCTGCCGTGTTTCATCTGGGAATCGCCATCTTTGCCCCAAAAATATCCATCACTTTCTAGTAGGATCAAACGCAGCAAGTAGCATCATGCAGATTGATGTCCATGTCATCATTGGCTTCCATCCTCAGCTCTACACCTGCGGAGCATCTGCAAGGCGTGGGAATCTAAAAATTAAATGTAGTACACCGTATACCCTCTGGTGAACTAACATAGCAATGGAAAATCACCATGCTATTAATGGGAAAATCCACTATCAATGGCCATTTTCAATAGCAAACTGTTAGTTCACCAGAGGGTACCCCAAAAATAATGCAATTCTTAGAGGAAAAATCTGAGAAAAGGAAAATCATCATTGGGCACGGCATGTCAACACCATCAGAAGGGATTCGGGAAAGCGGCTCCCAAACTTACCCAACACCAAGAGGCTCAAGATGGCTCAAACACCAGCAAAGCATTGGGTAAAGTTCGACGCAGGATTCCAGGAAGCATACAACATATATTGAATATATATATATATGTACCCTAAAATCATACTCATATGTAATACTGTAATATAGACATATATGTATATACATTATTTCTTCAGAAAGATATTTAAGGACAAGGAAATGGTACTTCAGGGACGTTAGCGTACCAAGCGCTTCCGTGCCTTTGGTGCCAACTGGTAGGGAAATCCTTGGTCTTTCGGCATCAAGAATCTTTCCAATGTCAGGAAACTCCAGGTGTTCAAGTGGATTGGTTTTCAACTGTGGTTCCAACATGTTCCAGGATAACTGCTTGATGGTGCAATAACCATCTTGAAACATGATGGAGTTCGTCAATGGGAAGGATTATTCCATCCCATATATGAAATGGAAAATCAACAATTCATGTTTGAAACCACCAACCAGTGATTATTAACCAATATTAACCATTATTAACCATCATTAACTATCATTATCCCATACTAAACCAATGTTCCAAATGTTCCAAACCACCAACCAGACAATCAATGATCATCAGGACTGAGAAACGTCGCTATCCAGTGCACAGGATCCAACGTTCTGTGGAGTCGAACCAGGTGGTCTGTCAGGTCCATCTTCCCAGTGGCACTAACGGATACCTTGGGGCCTATTCCGAAGCCTGGAGTCATCAAAAAATGGCCAAAATCATCAGCACGTATCAAATACTTAATATATCTTAATATTATATAATAATTAATAGATATTAATAGAATTTAATTGATTGCTTTTTGGAATTCTTGGATCAACTTGGATATGCCGGCCTGAAATCTAGTCTCCCGAGTGTGACTTAGTCAAGCAGCACATTCTGCATCTTCCCTTTCCTGAGCGTTACCTCACCAGGCACACAAGTGGAGCCGAGTTTGCATCGGAACGTGGTTCTGATATACCCGCTCATGGTCCAGCCAAATGATTCACGCCGATTCATTCCCTTTTGTTTCCGAACAATCACCCAAACCACCGAAAAACACTGATGTGAGTGACGTTAAAAAAAGTTGACGTGTGAAAGTGATACAACATGACACAACGATTCTCCCGGTGCAAACAACAAAACTTTCAACCCACATGAGTTGGATTCAAAACAAATGTGTTTCCATCAGGAAGCAGCAGCAGCCGCAGCAACAAAAAGAAGCCACGAGCCACAAGCCCAAGCTCAAGGACAAGCACCAGCACAAGAACAAGAGGAAGAAGAAGAAGAAGAACCATAATAACAAAAACAACAACACTAGCAGCAACAACGACCACAACAATCACAACCACCACATAAACCACAACCACAACAATGACACGAACAGCAACAACAGTAGCAGTAGCAACAAAAATTATGATGTTTTCACAAAAACCAATTACACTCATAGAAAAAAACATGTTATCTGGTTGGTGGTTTGAACCCCTCTGAAAAATATGAGTTCGTGAGTTGGGATGATGACATTCCCAATATATGGAAAGTCATAAAAGTCATGTTCCAAGCCACCAACCGTTCACCAACCAGTTATGTTAGTAAAACTGGCTGTCATGTTTACCATCCCCCAGTCATCACCAGTTTTATAGGTGGTATGTAGAACCATTCTCAGTCCCAGGTACAGTGGTGGTACAAAGTCCCCCGCCGCAAAGGACCACCAGGGGGTCCTTGGAAGTGGCCGGAGAGTTCGGAAAAAAATCCATGCCATGGAAGAGACACAAACACCTGACACAAGATAATGTATGATCATGTTATATAATAAATATATCATATGTATAGTAAAAAACAACATAGTAAAAATAATCACACCAATAACCAAAGGAATATATAATAATGATAATAATAATATTATATAATATTCAAAATAATAGTAATATATATATATATATGTTTATATTTATATTCATAGCAGTAATAATAATAATAATATGCATATATATATATATAATATGACTATGCCTTGCTGGTGCTACTTTTTGGTTTTTGCCTGGAAACAACATTTATTGTGGTCGTTGCTGCAAAAAAAACGCCGCCGCCTTCAAAAAAAGTTCTTGCTCCAACTGATCAAAAATAGCCAGGTTGAAAGAAAACCAACAAACCTGTTGCAAGTGATAGTGATGCCACAGCTGATCAATTGGAAGCAAAACATGAATTGGCATGGCTTGCATGGGTTGTAAGCCCTCGAATTGCAACCCCGTACCATTCGACTGTGATGCGGACATCAACAGAAACCATCCAAAACTATCCAAAACTGGGGTACGGGTAAAAACGCTCTTGTATCGGGAAGAAACACTTTTGTCTCGGGAAAAAAACGCCTGTGCAATTGGTTGCAAGCGCAGCCAACAAAATTGTTTTGCCACCAAGGCCCATCAACAAGCGTTAGTTTGAGCACAGAGCTGCTGTGGCTAAATGTTTGCTTTAGAAAAACGTTTGGTGGGAGACTTCATGTATGTCCATTCGAAACTTTTGTGCGATTTGGATTTCCTTGCACGATGGACAGTGCTCAAAACAAGCAATGGATGTGGATGACAAACATATGCAAAATGCCAGAAAAGGTCCGAGAGCAGAATTGAAGATAAGTAGTGGGGCAGAAGAGCAGTTCTGACAGGAGAAACAAAAAATGGTAACATGCGAGAAGACCTAGGTATATCACATTGTTATTGATTAAAATATGATATTGCAATATATATATATATTACTTAATCCATTATGATATTTACAATATATTACCAATATATGCCAATATATTATCTATCCCAGAGGATCCATGTATGGAATATTTACCTACATTGACCCCTAAAGTAATTTTAAATACTCCCAATGTAGGTCAATATTCCATACATGGATCCACTCGATTCCACTCGAGTGTTTCCTCAGCCGGGCCAGGTGATGCCAGGCGACCGCCTTGAATTCATCGGGCTGGCAGGGCACATCGCAAGTGATCGAGCTCAGACTCCTAAGAGAACCGAGGGGTGCGACTAAGCCATAGAAAGTCCAGGGCGAACACCACTTTGGAAGGTATGGATGTTTTTTATGGATTTTATCATGGATTTTTTATGGATGTTAATGGATTTTTATGGATGTTAATGGATTTTTATGGATGCTAATGGATGTTATAATGGATTTTATCATGGATTTTAATGGATGTTAATGGATTTTTATGGATGTTAATGGATTTTTATGGATGTTAATGGATGTTACAATGGATTTTATCATGGATTTTAATGGATGTTAATGGATTTTTATGGATGTTAATGGATTTATATGGATGTTAATGGATGTTATAATGGATTTTAATGGATGTTAATGGATTCTTATGGATGTTAATGGATGTTAATGGATTTTTATTGATGTTAATGGATGTTAATGGAAAATTATTGATGTTAATGGATGTTAATGGATATTAAATGATGTTGATGGGAGTTTCCATTCCAAACCGTCCAGCTAGTGGGGTATACCCATTCGAGGAAACCCAAGAAAAATCTAGAAATGTTAAGTCACATCGAACTGTTCGTGTCCAGGAGACTACTCAAAAACATCTGAAACACCATTGCAATACATAATGACTGGGTAAATTATAGTAATTTACTAACCCAAAATAAGGCCAATTGGGGATGATTTCCTTTACTAACCATGATTCCAGTAAGGTCGCAGTGAGGTCACTATAACTTACCCAGAAAAATTGTCTGAAAAAAAATCCTGCTTCAGTTAAACGAAGCCGGGTCTTTGCCAGACCAGACTGTGCAAAGCTGAGGAGTTTGTGGAAGTGGTGCGATGTCAACCAACATGTGATACGTCACGTGTGTCCTTGATCAAATTCATGGAGTTTCCACCCATTTTTCTTCGGCCGTGTCATGCAATTTTCAATAGGCAAATATTTTCTTGACAATGTCTTGAACATCTCCAAAATATTCACCATATTCAACATCAAGATCAAACATCTTCAAGATCTTGGAGATTTCAACATATCGCCATTTCAACACCGCCAAAATCTTCAAATGTTCACCTGGTTGGTGGTTCACCTACCCCTCTGAAAAATATGATGAGTTCGTCAGTCGGGATGATGACATTCCCAACTGAATGGAAAGTCATAAAAGCCGTGTTCCAAACCACCAACAGTCAATCATCTATACTATACCATCCCGGTATGGTAAATTTGACTTCTACATCCACACCTCTGCGCGTTCGCGAGAGAGAGGAGCATAAGCAGGGCCACCTGGTGCTGGGAATGTGCCAGGATTCCCCAAAACAACAGTAGATCCAGTAGATGTTTAAAAGATCTTACACACGCTATATATATATATACCTGGTAAGATGTTGGCTTGCAAATTTTTAGGGTAAATCCAGATTACTAAGGAATTCTGATTTCGATCGCACATTATTGGGCCCGAACGGTAATTTACGGTGTCGAACGCTAATTTCCAGGGTAGACATGTTTTCTTTATTTTTTATATTAAGACCATGGGAGCAGCACTTCACACACACCTGTCCCCACACTACACATGCCCAGTTTTCACCTTCTTCCCCTGTCAGCATCAGCCACGACGCAGCCACAGCAGCATGACTTGAGTAAAGTATCTCTCAAAACTTCTTTGGATCCTCAGCCTAGGGCTTACAGCCCGAGTCAAAGCACAGAATCGGCCGATGAAATCCTCATCGCATGCACAATTTTGTGTCATGGGATTTTCTACCATAGGTGCCTGGCGCGACTGCACTGCCATCCAAAAAACTACGTGAAACAGCATATGGATCTTTGGAATCATTGGGAATCTAGGCTGCCGCAAATTGAAACTCAGTACTGCTAAGCGTGCGTAGCCCTGCAAAAAGTGCATCCCTGCAGCTACAATGGCTTTGGCATCATTTGCACACATGAAAACGTTGGACTTGTAGAGGGACCGCATGAAATAGTTCAATGCCCGGCAACTGCTTGCCTTAAAATTGGTTTTCCAACTCATGTCAAAAAAGGTAACAGTCAAGAGACCTACTAAAAACTCAACAGTCACAAAAGCCAATACAACTCCTTTTGGTGGCCAAAGTTGCAATAAGAGACAGTCTCTCATCTCCACATGATTCTAGATTCAGTAAGGTGCAAAGGTGTTCGATGAATTGGCACAGAGTAGTGGTCAGGGCACCCTTACTCCATGCTCCATATGGCTCACCATTGCCCACCCAACCCAGCAGCGAACGATCAATGTTGCGGACGTAGTTGGTCTTGTGGTGTTCCTTATCAACAAGGCAAATGTCTTTGAACACCCTAAGTCCCTAGGTTCCCACATGTTTTCTTGTGTCAAAACCAGAAACGAGTCAGGTGAAAAAAACAGTTGAGTACAAGGTTCTCGGCAAAACTCCATGTACATGCTGCTTAGCTCATCCATGCGAGACACTACAGAACTTCCATTGCATAGATTTTGAAGGATTGAGAGGCTAGAGGCTGCAAAGCTTTTCCCAACCCCTAAGCTCACAGTGTGAAAGAGGTCAATCTTGTGAAAAAAGGGTTTTTGGCCCCTGTCGTGCATCAACACACGGGTGAATGCAGCTTCCTCGTTCCATGGCATGTCCACCCCCAGAGTCGCCAGAAAGGCCGGCGTGTTGGACCTGTGGCAGGAGCACAGCAAAGTCAGTAAAAGGTTTCTTCCTAGCAAACCCTTATAGCATCTTCCATGGGAAAAAGTGGAACTGAATTTTGATTGCCCCGACATGCCCCAACCATGCTCAATGAAATTAAATTCAAGTTACACATCTTCGTAGTCAAACAGTGGCTGGCCCGCATTGCAAAGGTGACAAATGCCGGTACAGGGAGTGGCACTTTGAGCAGCACGTGGTACATTTCGATAGCTTCTGACGAGCTTTGCCGATGTAGCCTATAGGAGGACATTCCCAAAAGACAACATCAATCCACAACCCATAAATTTGGCAACATCCACAAACAACAACATGAGTTTTAGAAAATTATAGATGCAACTTAACTTTGTGTGCAAGCAACCAAGTAGGGCCAATCCCCTTTGTTTCCAATTGGAATCGGATGAAGCCTTTCCCCGCTAGACAGAGGCACCCCTTCCCGAGAGGCTGCATCCAATGATGCAATCACCAGTTCCAAGAGCTGATGATAGGGCTCGTTGTCACCATAGTCCCTGTAATCTTCCTGCAGCAGAGAATCACATAACACTAAGTGCAAGCACCTGTTGGATCAAGTTGTGAATGGTTTCAAAGTATGCCAAATGAAACTAAGTTTAAACCAAGTAAGCCAGCTAGAAGGGGTTGAGGGAAAGAACAAAATCATCTTAAACTTGAGACACCAAATGACTTTCAAGAGGGCACCCAGCATAAAGCGAGTCTCAAAAGAATGTCCAACAAAGTTGGTGTGTGGTTCCAGCGGTGCATCCCCCATAGGCCCAAGTTTATTGCTCACAGTGCCCCTCCCCAAGGGCGAATGCAGGCTGACAACGAAACAACCATCCCGTTTGTAGGTTGTCCCTTCGTCCCCATGTAAAAAGACTGGCACACATTGCCGAAGGCTGAGCTGCCCTGCATCAGCCAATGAAAACACTTCGTGCCCACCATGGCACAAACGGTAGTTTCTCCAAAAGTTCTCCAGACCTGCCGCTGCTTTGTCCAAAGTGTTGCAAAGTTCCCCGAAACCAAGAAGTTTGCTTAATTGTCCCCTTCGGTCCATAGATTTGATCAGCGACTCAACCTTGATATATGGATATCGACGAACATTCCCGACTTGACCAAAGGAAGTTTCAATGTCCAAGCGTAGGCCATGTTTGGCAAAGACTCGTGACACAACCTTTTCCTTGTTCCAAAGGAGATGGAGACAGAAAGCGTAGAAATCAGAATTCCATAAAATATGGTTTTATTGCCCCACAAACATGTTAAACCAATACCATAGTACGATAGAATAAACAGGTACCACAAATAATAACATGCTAAGACTTTGGCTTCAAGAATCAGACATGGACAGATCAGCTTTATACAAGTCATGGAGGACTGGGCAAACTCGCGTGACCGATGCAGCAGCGTCAGGGCTCTGCTTTTCATCCCTAAGGTCATAGTCCACAATAGAAGTGGCCCTTTCAATGATTTCAGTGCATGGGGCCTTGGAGATGAGATAGAGCAGCAACAAAAAATATTAGGTCTTATTCATATATTTGGGGGGTGTTGAAAACTCTCACCAGAAACATCCACAGGGCTTGAAATGGTTTGAAGAGCCATGCACTCCACCAAGCAGCACCCTTGGCATAGCTCCAAGCGAGATCCATGGCTGCTTTCGATGGTCCTGGCATCAGTGGCGGTCGCCATGCAGCGATGGGATGAAACCCAGCTGCATATCTATTGTGGGGTGAGTGGTGGGACACTAGTAGGGCTGCAACTTTTTTTGCCGCCTCAAATCGACACTAATCTAAAGCACGCCATGAATCTCATCGGATTCTAGCATGATCACACAGCATGCCATGTCATTGACATGCTATCCCCCTTTCAGGCCGGGCATGTATGCTGGTGCCCTGACGCCCAATACTTTTGAACCCTTTTGACATGAAAATCTGAGCCTGCCACTTTGATCAAAACCATATCGATTTTTTGTGGAAGATCAGGAACAATCAGAAATAGTTGTGACATTTGTTCAAAAACAGTGGCTGGAGTATTTCCGCCCATCAGCTGTTCAGGGCGCACTAAGTCTGATTCCACCCATACCTTCGAAACACCAAAGGTGAATGGTGAGTTTTGAAATTGAAAACTTTGACCGCACAGCGCCATAGATTTCAGATATGGGTTTCATCACTTAGCTTTTGCTTTTGGCACTCGCTTGGGATTCGCCTTAGGCCCAGGCTTCGCCTGATCAGGCGCAGATTCATCAGCACCAGTGCCATTTGCCTGTGCCTTGGGCTTGGCAGACCTTTTGACACCGGGCTGCTGGGAAGCTTTCTTCATATCGGCCAGGATTATCCTTGGCGGGCAGAAAGGGTATATAAAATTCCCCAAACATTCAGTGACATGCGGAATGAAATCTGGTTCAAAATGTTCAGACAAAAGTCTTGGCCCATCAACTGCAAAATGCAGGCTAGACACTTGATGCGAGACTCAATAGTGATGAGATCTGCACACCTTACGTTGCCGAACACAGTACCCATACTCTATCATAAGAGCTGAGGAGACTATCAATGTATGATGATCTGGAGTGGGCAGTGGCTGTGATCCAATCCAAGCCACGGCTTCTTGACTGCAGCCTTCCCATCATCGATCTTCTTTCGCAACCTTGGCTGGGCTGGCACAATCGGCAAAAGTCTTTGGTTCCTTGTGTGCAGCGTTCATTTTTTTGGGTTCTAGCAAACGCAGTGGCAACTTTCTATTTGTGAAACTTGGCTCATCAGCTTTGAGCTTTAACTACTGGCGCAGTGCTGGCACGCTTGAAGGATTGAAAGATGATATAAGTAAAATAAGGTCCCCCATGTTGAACTTGGACTGATTCTCCACCATCTCGCTCATTGCGACATCCAGGAGATCCTTATTGTGGAAAACCAGAAGGGGTGACAATATAATATATTGGGTTCCAATATCATATATTGGGTTCCAGTACGTAGGTGGCTTTAAAATTCAGAGCAAGTGGGTAAACAAAATAGTTAATACAAAATAGAAAATACAATATCTCCAAGTCCTGATGAGGTTCCTTTGTGCTTGTTAATTAAAGCTGCTTCGAGAAAAGCAGGTCCCACCGGCTCGTCTGAGCAATAGACTACAACCATTTGTTGCCATTTCTGATGCCTATCATGGACATATCCATATAGTCGGTTCCTCATTCTAAAGCTTGGACAGTGTGTGTAGCCAATTTTGTAAACTGCTGGACCCTGCTCACGCAGGATCGAGTCCACAGTCGCACAGGCATGAGTCAAAATAGCACCTGTTAGAGCACCATTCTTAGGTAGCCGGCAGTCTATTGTAGGATCGGCATTGATCGCCGCAAAACATTGCACTGCCCTGGGCAGTCCCAAGATCCCAGAGCTCAATTTCCCAGCCCAAGGGTTGCATATTTGATGCGCTGCATGCTGAGGTTGCGATGGCTTTGCCTTGAGATGGAGTCAAGGGAGGATGTCATGATCACCCAGGGATGCATGCCGCAAAGCTGCATGTTCGGTCATGGTGGCCGCACAAAAGAAAACATAACACAATTGGTGCCATGCAGATATTGTAAATTTCACTGGGGCTTAAAAAATGTTCTGCATCCTTCACTTTAAAACTTAATAGATATCACATACCCATCAACTTCAGGACATGGAATGTGAACATGTACCAAGTTACTGCTCGATTGTAGTCGATGAGTTCTTGTAGCCAGCAACTCTCATCATCAAGACCATCGTCACATCCAGATTTGGAGTGGGACATTTGGCGAACACCCAAACCCTGCTGACAGTATTGATAATCTGAGTTGTATAATTGTCACCTATATACTTGCATGGTGCGAAACATCAAATGGTGATGACGTGATTTTCATCTTACCCTCTGGCAATTTGACCCTTGAGCCTCCATAGGCAGCACCCTTAAGGCCCTTAAGTTTGAACCTACACTGGTGGATTTCAACTCCAGTACGACTTGCACCCACCAAAGAACATGCCATTAGAGCCGAGGAAACTCATCAGAAATGTCCTTGGAATCTTCCTGAAGAAGAAGCTCGGCCTTTACTGATGCAAGGTCTTTGAAGCACGTGGTCAGGTCATTGCTGATCTTCTTGACCTCCTCCATCAGCCTAAGTTGTGTTGGCAAGGACCTTTTGTATATAATGATCCAAGCAAAGTATTGGGGTTGGGAGGTTCAAGATTGAGGCTATGGCAATTTGGTTGCTTCGTTGGCAACCCCTCCACCCTCAATCTCGAGTTTTCCCAGCATCCCTTGAGCTTGCATCATTTTGGAATGCACTGAATCCATGAACTTGGTGAGATCTGGCACAACCTGCCGGCCAACATGTGTAAAGGGTGGATTGGAAAGATGCCATGGATGTACATCAAGCTCGATCTATATATGGGCTATAATGTTGCAGGTAAAGCAAGGCCTTGTCTCCCAGTCTTTCAGGTTCAGGTGTCATACCTTCTTCATCAGCAAGAGCCAAGGGTGCATCTTGATGTGCCATTGGCATCTCAAATTCTTTCTCCTTAAGTTGCCGAATGAAACCTATATGTTTTGGCTTATAGTTCGAACTAAGGACCGGTTTTCTTTTTGCTGCAGAGCATCACCAGCGTCGCACGCCTCCTGCCGCTTGTACAGTTCAGTGTTGCGAATGGTTTGCTTGGTGGAGGTTTCCACGAAGTACTCCCTGACTTCAGTATCGTACTTCCACCTCCTGGCACAAACCATGATGGTAATTCTGGGTTTTAAAGGGATCAATGATCAAAGTCCTGTGGGGGTGCCGGGGTGCCTCATTTTTTTGATGCTTTGTTTTTACTGTATATCAAAAAAAGCAAACACTCGAAAGAGCATAAACAAGGGAGGATCACCGCACGAGAGCGGAGGGGAACCGATTGCAGTATGCAATCACCTTGGCGATGGTAGTCCTTAGATGGTTCAAAATCTGATGTTTTTTTGTCTCTCGGAAACGCAGTATGCATGCACATGTGCACACACGACATCAAGCATGCGCAGTGTTTGTTGGATAAATGCAAACCAATCTACGCCGTGTAGTCTCCAGACTTGACCATCTTCTCCTCCGTTAGCCATTGTCCCGTGACCTCCTGCTCCTTCATTTCCATGCGTTCGCGAACCAAAATGACTCGCGCTTTGAACTCAGCCTGAGGCCCCACGAAAAAAATATAAGTTGACTTGATGGAAGGGTGTGTTAAGACCCATTAGTTGTCATACAATATTTCATCCTATTATTGCCCATAAGCCCATGAGAAATACATGTTCAAAAAGTGTCATGGGGAATCATGGGGATATCTTTTGGGAGATGGTGAGCATGATCTGTTCGCCAAAAAACTGTCAGCTTCTTGTGTTGACTTCTGTCTGGACCCACTTTCTGGAGTGCTTCCACCAAAGCAATCTCTAGCCACTCTCTGTCCTCTCACCCTCGAACATACTGTTCCCGGGTTTTCACATCAACATGGCACTTCTTGGTCTTTGCTTTCTCCTCACAAAGCCTTCTTAGACGCATACGAAGGGCATCATGTGACATGAACCCAGCACCATTGGGAAATTCAATAACTTCCCCACTCTTTCCATTCACATTATCTGGCCCATCCTCCTTGCCGGATCCTGGTGTTGAATCCTGCTCTGCATCACCTGGTGATCCTGAAGAAGTTGTGTCTGGGCTGCTGCGATGGCCTTTTGAGAGCGGTGTCTGCATGGAAACACCTGGAGAGAGCGGGGTGCCAGCAGCACTGGCAGGCACCGAGGTTTGTTTCTCTTTCAACTGTGCCTCAAGTTGACTAATCCTGTCCAAAGCAAGGTTCAGATTCCTCAACACTTCAGCTTGTCCAGTTGGATCCGGTTGTGCTGGGGAAGGGGTGGGAACTGCGTCAGTCATCTTCTCACTACCTTCATCACGTGCTTTCAAAGCTTTCTTGACAGGGGAAATTTTTTCCTCAGAGACTGGAACCGTTCGCTTCACATCCTGCTTCTCCCTCGGGGTAGTGTTCTGTGTCCAAGTTGGACAAGGCGGTGCAGAAACCACCTCAGCATTATAGATTTCGATCGATATATATGAAATATAGTTGAACAGCTGTTTGAGGTGAATTAATAAAGAAATCAAGAAATCATGGATGAACAAAACTTGATTTCACCGGAATGTGACCCAGCATGAAGATAACCATGCAGCCAAGGTTCTGCTGGAACATGGCCGTCATTCTGATCCTGCATCGGTGGCTTGGCAGCCTCGAGTTCCTCAGGATCCGTGGATCTGCAAGGGTTGGCTTGGAAGATTGGGACAGGTGATTGGGGCAAGTGAAGGCCTTGGGTGAAAACATTATATAAATGACACAAGGGGAATGCACTATACTCATAATTTGACAAGGTTCGGCAGGAATTGTGTCAGCATTCCAAACGTCGTTCATGTTTTGGGTATCCTCTTCAGCTGGTTCCTCCTTGGGTTTCAGCAAGCCACTCGCTGAAGCCTCAACGGGAACAGCCCAACCAAGAGTGGGGCTTTAGTGGTGAAACTATTGAATTCACAGTTGTATATATTATATTAATATACATGCATGCAGGTTTGAACTTCTTCAGGCTGGACATGGCAAGGCAGTTGCCACATCCACAATGTGCCAAGAAACAGTAGATTCTGGTGATTTCAGAATGCCCTTCGCTTCCTGGATTGTAGTGGAAAGGGGTACCAATAGTAGAGTTATGTTGAAAAACTAACATCAGCTGATATGTTTTTTGATTCACACTTGGAAGTCCTGAATCGCTTTCAACAATTGGTCTCGGGTCAGCGACTTGGGGTTCACAGTTAAAGCAAGCCCAGCCAAGTCTGCACACAGCTCAGCTCCACGAACTAGCTCAGAGCAACTCCATTGTTGGCTCTTCAAGGAAACACCCCGTTCACCCACCGAAGACATGGGTAAATGCAAACAAAATAGTTGCCTAATGCTTCCTTTTTGGCCTGAATCAAAATAGCTGTCGGCATAAATATCATCAAATTTGCCACTAGACGGTTAAACACATGTTATAAACCACTGAAAGGCCACATGGGTCCACATGGCATGATTGTAGAAGCAACACCTGATGCAAATTTCAACTATACCAACTGCAAATTGCCAAACTTTTTGTATGCCACTGCTAATTTGTTTGCCGAAATTGAGGCATAACCCCAAGTAGCCTCAAGGCAAGTGGACACTAAAGTCATGTTCGCCAGCTCAGCCAGAATTTGAGGGCCCCGGGATGGTCTCAAAATCAATGATGTGGGTGACCTGAAAATCAGAAAGAAATACATAAAAATTACGTATCCCGAACGGTTCCCGAACGGAAATTGAACGCAATTTGAACGCATTTCGAACGGGTACGGTTTCGAACGGATACGCTGTTGGTTTCGAACGGAAAATTTATCATAATTTTGTCGCAGGAGTACGGGTACAAATGGTTTTGAACGGTTCTGAACGGGTTCGAACGGGTTCGGACGGACTTGAACGGAACCACCCTAGAATATGCCAAAAAATAGTGTTTTTCCTCATACTAGCTCGGTTTTTGGAGCAAATCCTGCTCACACTAAAGTTTACCAAGTCCCATGGGCCCCCCCTTTCTGGCTCTAAAGGTCAAGGTGTCGGGGAAATACCACTTTCCATTTTTCTGGAAGCTTTAAGGCAGTCCCACCCTTCAAGTAAACTATGGCCGGGAGAAGCCGTGCATCTGACCAATCCAAGTCATGGCCCCAAGACATCTCAGCAAATGCCTGAGGACCATCAAGGGCCTCCTCGTTTGCAAGCTTGGGGCACCCTTCGCCTCTCGTTTTGAACTTGGGCATGTTCTTCACGGTGTGCCATCCGAATTGCTCTGGATAGGTCCTGGGATTCGAAAGTGATTTTGTATATAGCACCTGGCCCGGGGCTTTAACAATTACCACCAACCAAATGAGATTTCCATAAAACCATTGGCCAGCCAAATTTGGGTCAGCAGGTTATTTCCATTTCAATTTGAATGGACATGCTAAGGGTGACTTGATAGTTTGATTGGGGCCTTTGACGGCCTTTGATCTTGGAATCTTGAACTTAAGAATTCGATTCAGATAACAATTATAATACAACTGATTGAAACATGCTTTAAGATTCAACATGAAATCTCCATGTAAAAATAGATCACTGATAACATTCCGTTACAGGATATGACCCATGAAACTTTACCAATTCAATTGTAGAACAAATCTTGGGATTTTCGTTGGTGGTGAAAGAAAACTGATCGACATAAAGACTGAGGATCTGAGAATTCTTGAGAGCTTTGCCGTTTCCTTTGTACCTGGTTCGTCCTTGACCATCTTGGTATTTAAGTGAAGTTTTTTTGGTAGGGTCCTGCACTTTGAGAAACTCGTGCATCTTCAACCTCCCCAAGTTGTATCTCTCACAAAACTTGTTGTTGGTAAAGGCCTTGTGCCGTTTGGGCGAAGTATGTTTGTACAGACCCATCCACCACACAATTCGATATACCTTAGAAGCACCAACTGGTGAGCGGTCCAGGATTGGGACAATTTGGGACAGGGAATGTGTCATAAAGGCAATGCATGCACATGCATGTATATAAATTCAAGATGGAAACCATTTACCACAATAGATCTGATTCTGGCATGTTACTGGCAACCGGCGGGTCAGCCATTGGAGTTTGTCATAATATTCCATCAAAGACCCACGAGGTTGCTCCAGAAAGAATGTCCCACCTCTCGCACATATGAGTAGAGCCAATAGACAGCTCCTTAGCGAAGCGTAGCACAGCCCAGTGACCAACCATCGACACTTTGTGCAAGTAAGCTTAACATTCCAGGGTCCAAGGTGTTTCAGTTGTTTGGATCCCCACTATTTGTTCAAGGGAGCCCGATGGCCATAGATACTACGCAGAAAACCAAACCAAATTGGTATAACGGTAAAACAGTTACTGTATAGCCCAAAGGTCCGAGCACACATGCAGTTTCCGTCCGAGATGTAGCTGTATCGGGGATCTCCATCAGGATATGCTATCGAACGCTTATGTGTACCAACATTCACGGCACAAAACGATGTGCAAACCACGGCGATGATGGCATAAAAGTCAGATTCCGCAGCTTGGAGAACCAACCACACACAGATCCTTGCACTGAGAACTGAAATTCAACTTTCAGAAACTGATTGACTTAAACCAGAACAGCCGCTCAGAAACATTTGGCATTCGGGACTTGGTTCATCAAAGAAAGGCATGTTGTTTCACAAGTCTCTTAAATTCTGTAATGCATTCAAAGGTCGCAAGTCCAGGAGAGGAAAGGAAATCCATTGGATTTTGTTGCATTGCTTCTTTGGTTCCCGGGGTAGGTTTGAAATAATTCACATCCACCCTGGCCGCAGGGAATGCCGTAGTGACAGCTCACCAGCAATTAGCTTCTCCAGCGAACATTTCAATATACTGGAGCTCCTGTCGACAAGCAAGGCTACCGCTGGCTGGATAGTAGTGGCATTGACAGTGGGCGATGCCTTAAATGAACCTTCCTTCTACCTTCAAAGTCAAAAAACGTTTGAACATGTTCTTGAATCATTGCGTTGCCAGTCTCATTCCAATCTTTCCTGATTATACAGTATAGTGTCTTTGTCAGTTCAACTTTTTTGAAGCAGTCAAAACTCAATTCCACTAAACTCGAGGAGCCCATCATATGAAAGCATCATCGATCGGGTCTGGGTGAGAAGATATGAGAAATTTCAAAGTGATGGACATTGCGCATGGCATGACCATGTGCGTGTCCGTGGCAAACTTGGGGAGACTCGTTGTGAAGGCAACGAGCACCACCAGCATTACAAACGCCTCAGGAGCTCCAATGGCCGAAGCACCCACCAAAGGAGATCCCCCCCTTAGAAGTAATCTGTTGGCAAAGAGATCTACGATAAAAGACGGATAACACATGATAACATTCCCAAGTTTGTTCCTGTACTATTTGTGATTTCATCTTATAATGTTTCAGGATGTCCATTGGGCCATAAGAAGAAAGTCAACCAATATAGCTTCACAACTGGTCTCGCTACTTTCCCAAGAGTTGCATGATGTGGCTTGCAGCCAAGGAACCTTCGGGGAGCCAAGTTTCTGCAATTTGATGACGAGCTCGTCAACGTCGAGAGGAAGCGCCATGGCACAAGACAGATGTCACCTGGTGAGGAAAAGTAGCCTTGAGAACAACCAACCTATAGATGCAGACCATCTTTGATACCTTATGATTTCATATTGTGTTATATAATGTTTAGTTTTCTTTATCATGCATGTGCATATCTCTCATATATGTTTGATCCCAGTCACGGCTGTAGAGGGACGGGCAGGTCCATCTGATATGCAAATTTCCCATCAGAAACATTGAAAGACATAGGTTTCATTTCAAAGCGATCAAAAAATACATTCGCTTGAAAGTCTGTTCCCATGCACTGCAACAGAAAAGATATGAGCACCAAAGAGTGATCCACCACAAAAAATCCACATGTAGCGATCGAGCTGAATATAGCCTCAACCAAAAATCTCTCTCAAGTATGACCGAGCTGAAGTATCACAATAAATCTTGATCTCAGATTTCTTTTTATTGATGATTGACATTTTCCATCTTGTTTCCAGATGGCATGTTCAAACCCAGAACACCCCAGGAAATCGATTGAAGCAATGCCGGGCACACGGTCGAGCACCAGAGAAGGTGGGCCGCATCCCTTTCGCTTGGGCATGACGCCTCCAAGCAATGGGCCGGAGGCAAATAGAAATATTGATTTGAACCTGTACTTTGGAGAACCCAAAATCAAAAACGTTCTGTTCATTGAATGTACTGTAAATGAAATCAGAGTGCTTACTGATCCACAAATCGCCCATAGTATAGATCGACATATAGATGTTCAAAAGCGTTTGGCCTGGGGAATACGTGTGTGCATGTGGCCTGGTTTTGTTATAAGGAAAAGTTTCTAGGATGATCTGATCACAGTTTTTTTCACCTTGACTTCCCTTCTGCGGTCTCGTGCGATATGCCAACCCGAATAAGCTGGAAACCTGGGGTGGCTACAAGATTTGAGAGATTTACCAGCTGGCCTTGTTGCACAGCTAGATCACAACGGTCTCGAAAGTACCATTGTTCAAATGGAACCCAAAAGGACATGTGTTGATTAACACCTGTCACATAGACCCATGTTCGACCACAAAAAAACGTGGCTGCAGGTGGCAAGGCAGTTGCATTTGGTCCCATCAAAATGAAATCAGACACCTGTAGAAGTGGCTCCAAGTTCGAAGTATGCAAGTTCGTTTGAACACTACTCCTTTGAACTTCAACTCCTGGGCCCAATTTTCATAAGAACCTGAGCCACGTCAATCCTAAGCATCCGTTGATTTGCTGACATTCCGGAAAAGCTGGAGGCCCTCACAATGGGATGTCCCCATCATCAGCTTCAATTGCTCAAGTAGTCTGCAAGCATGATCACCCTGCGCGTGCTTGTAGTAGATTTCGGCCTTGGATTGGGGGCCATAAAGGATAGGTAATTTCAAGGGGATACCATTCGAGTAATACAAAAACAATTCGATATAAGCCAATGTTCAAAGTTTTTTATAATTGAAAAACTGAGTCCTATACCCAATACTTTGCGAGGATGATGTTGGTGCCACAGCATGGGGAGGTTCGGGAAAAGTAACATACCTGTGTCCACTTTCCATCGATCTCCTTCTTCAACCCAACAGCATTGCGAGACCAATAGATGGACAGCTGAAGACCATCCCCAACATCGATCTGCGCCATTTCATGCTGATGCTTCCCCTTGACACAAAATTCCCCCGAAGCTTCACAAAGCTTCAAGCAATCCCGAACCTCAAGAGCAACTTTCTCTCGCAAGCTCTCGACAACCTCAGAGGTTTCTTGACTTCGGCGGGCAAATGCAGAAGCAGCATCAGCTGCATCCACTTCGCCACTCTCCTCCTCATTGTTCCCCCTGGTGCGCCTGCCGCCCTTTGCCTTTGCTTTGGCCTTGCCTTTGGGCTTGGCATTTTTCTTGGATTTTCCCTTCCCTGCTCCCTTCCCTGCTGCCTTTGCTTTGGCCTTTGCCTTGGCCCTAGGTTGCTTGGTTTCGGGATGTGGGGCTGCTTCCTCAACATCGGGCACATGCTGGCTGGAACCAGAAGGGGCAACAGGGGGAGAAGGGGCAGGCTCGTTTTGCTTTCTTTTCTTTCGCTTCCCAGTCGCAACATCGGTGACCTCATTGGCGGTCTCATCAGCTGCTGCTGGTGGCTCCTCTCCTTTGGGCTTTCTCTTGTAGGCTCGTTTTGGCTTTGGCTGCAAATCCTTTGGGTGTGGGGCTGGCTCCTGGCATCCCTGGACATCTTGATCAGGATTTTTCACAGGTGCTGCGATTTTAGACTTGGCTGCTGTTTTCCTTCTCTTGGGCTTCTTCTCCTCATCCTTTGCCTCTTCATCTTTTGCTGCGACATCACCCGTTGCTTCCTCATCCTTTCCTTCCTCAACGTTTGCTTCCTTGCCCCTCTTTTGCTTGACATCGTTCTTGTTTGCGATCTGCTGCCTTCTGGTGATGTAAGCTGTTTCAGGGCCAGGGGCGACTGTGGGAAATTGAGGGTGCTCATTTTGTGATGTTGGTGTAGCTTTGCTTCCTGCTTCATCAAGGGTGTCCTTTGTAGAATGTTGCAAGGTTTGGGCATCGCTGCTTGCGGGGGGAATGGTCTCTGCCACAGGAGCTTTCAAAGACTCACCTTCCAGCTTCTCAGGTTCCTGTCGGGTTTTCAAGTGCTTGTGTTGTTTGATGTTTATGGCAGATTTGAAATTGAAATGTCATAAGTTATATAACTGAAAACCCAGATAATATCTTATAGTATCATATAATATCCTATAATCCAATTGAAAACAGCACAGGACCCCAGTAAACAGTAGACCTTCACTATCAGTTATATTCCGAAACTCTATGGTTTTTGGCCACAAAGCTCCTGGTGAACACTGTTGGCAGCTGCAGCACCCCCATCAGGTGGCTGCCCAGATGGGACCGAATGATCCGATGGCTGAGTGCTGGCCACTTGACCTTCTTTAGCCAGCATGTCGAGCATGAAAGGTGTGTAAGCCCAATCTTGTGGAAAGGTTTGGACTAGAGTACAATCTTGATCTCCAGAAAAAGGAAGGGAGTCTTGAACGACAATGGGCTGCTGTCCTTACTTTATATATTTCACAAAAGTGTGCAGGCACATTTTTTTGTACCATATCATGTGACCATGGGGATGTATCAGATTCCTTGTCTTTCTGAACTGTTCTGCCAATAATATGTTTGAAATCACAATGATCCATTTTGCAGTTAAGCTTCCAAGTGGAACTGATGGGCCGCGTGACAATGAAGCCAACACAGGAGATGTCTGTGCTGAGACTGGAGCACCTGTCCTAGGTGAAAACAACAACAAATGGGTTGAAATGGGAATAGCATGGGGATGGGGTTGCCTTATCATTGGATCTTTCCCACTCTTGGACATGCACACATGGACCTACAAGAATTCAGAACATAAGGAAACCTTTATCCTCAGCCAAGTAGCTCGCCAATTTGCTGAACCAAGGCTTCCAACTCGGCAGCGAGCGCATTGTTGCCAGGCTCATGCTCCTCGTCCGACAGAATGATGAAGTCCTGGTCATGGGCCACAAGAAAAAGATTGCAGAATTTGGGGGCTGGGGATTGAAGGATCGAAACTTATGCTTTGACATGTATGCTAATGATTTTGTTAATGTTGAGACAAGTCCAAAAAAGATATAGTGCATGATACCATCGAAGTGGATTTAATTTTTGGCTATACCACTGACACCTCTCCTGAGTTGGGCCAGGGTAGGGCTGGCTGTCTTCAATGTCTGGGAGAATCTCGGAGGATCCCAAACCAACACCAGTTTGTGACTCATGTGGGTTCCCATCACTGGACTTGCAGGTCTGATCAGCAGATTCGTGGCTGGCGACTGCTTCATGTTGCTCAGGCAAGGTTGCGGGTGTTGACTCCGTATCAGCCAAAGGTGGCCCGGACTCGTCCTGCTGGGGCAATGCTGGACCAGCGCTAGACCAGTTATCTATACAAAAATTATCAACAGTTATCAAGCCACCTGCAACACAGAACATCTATAAGAACAAGTACATATCTATGCCATCACAGGTTATTTGTGAATTCACACCACCAAAACCCTGACTTGTAGACCGATCGTCAGTCCTGAGCATCTGGAATCTCTGGCTGCTTGTTGCAAACCTGCAAGGTCCCATCCTCCTGGCAAATTCAAGTGCATGTTTTTTTCCGCAGATTAGTGGGAAACCATGTTTGTTTCTTGAACAACTTGAGAGCAATCCAGATAGGGTGGAATTTGCTAAGAGGAAACCTGCGAGAATATTGGTTGCCATTATGTCAGAGAATCCATATGGTTCTGATTGTCATATTGCCTACAAGAGAAAACAACGGCTCCTGCCGTTCCAGCACACCAAGCTCCAGAAGGAGTTCTTGGACACTCGGGTCCTCAGGGTGGCTCCACACAGTTGCTTTTAAACTTTGAACTGGGAATATTGTATAAGTACGATCGGCATATATATACCTTGTAGTGGAAGATCCTATATGCACACTGGTCTGTAACCCCTTTAAAACATTGGCAACACATTCCATAGACTTAGACACACCAAAACTTATAATATTTTACAACTCTGGTCCTTGGGCCAAGTCCATACCTTTTGTTTGAGACCAGACTTGTCAGACACACGCCTTGCCTTCACTGAACCTTTAAGCACTGCAATCAAATTTCGGATTGCCCATCCCTGTTTTTGGAGAGTGGAGGTGGCGACAATGGCCTTGTTCAATCGAAAAGCTGTCTTGACTTCTTCCACCAAAGTGTCTATGGAGGGAAGGAGTCCATGAGTGCGGGTCAAGGAACAAACTGGTTTTAACACTGACATGTTCATCCTCACATTCTTGATGGTTTTTTCGACGTCGTGGTTCGTGCACATCTTGAGTTTGGGGTCATAGTTCTGAAGAAGATTGTTGCCATCTCGCAACTTTTGCCGAATGCGGGATGTGTTATCCCAAATCAATGCCAACCCGGTAACGTTGTAGGCCACCTTGTTGCCCTTACCTTTGGATTCGGATTTCCCCACTTCATAGTCCTCTCTGGCAAGAGCATCAGCTTGCTCCGCCATGGTTGTGCACCAGAAAGGCAGCAAACCTAGAGGGGTTAAGTCCTGGCTAAACCCCCACTGAACCAAGATGCTGTGCAGGCCATTGGTGGAAAATGCAGTGAAGCTGCCAGCCATGCCGAATCTGAATCTCCATATGTGAGACTAAAGGCCGAAGTGATCAAATGTGATACAAAAATATGTCGCACTGACATAATTTGGGATTTTTTGTTTCAAAACTTGAAAAAAGAGAATGGGATGTCGTTTATCACACTTCTGTCCTGACCCAGCGGGCCTCAATTGGCACGAAGATCTTTGGCAGCCAGCACCATGGAGCAAAAAGAATAGGATGAGCACCAGGGCAAGACAAATTGATGTCATTTAATGGGTATCTAAATTGGAATATATTGGAATGCATATACACTGGCGAACCCATGGGTGTCATCCTGTGTTTCCTATGGCCTTTGTAGTGTAAGAGTCTTCTTAACATTGGTGCCATATACGTTGCACATGGTTGCAATGTTTGCTTGTCATTCTTTGATGACCTTTGGTTCTTTTTGGACCACCTGCATGGGAAGGCCTGGACCGGTTCAGGGCTGGAGGTTCATGTATAATGTCACCTCAAGATTCATATGGGCAAACATTTCTGTTCATTTTTATCGAATCAATGATGGATTTTGTATGATATTGATATTATTGATGGATTTTCATCTGGGTTCAGTCTTATTCGGTTTTTTCCCATTTCGCATTCGTTCGCTTTCGAACGGTTTTGAATGCAAATTCTTAGGGTACACCAAGAATCCTTCCACCAAGATCAAATTCCTAAGGAATTTCATTTTACACTAAAAATTCCTGATGATATACCTAAGCAGGTAGATTATATATATATGCATCAATTAAGATCTTTGAAACACACATTATATTATAGAAAACACTTTGATATATCAAAAACCACATTTAAACAACAGTGTCAATGCTAAGCAGCTACACAAGACGACAGCATAGAATACCGTGGCGGCAGCCAAGTGAGGCAGTTGTGTTCCCTTGTTTCCCATCGGTTTGCGAGGCAAAATCGGACCATCGATTTGGATTTTATCACGCTGGAGTAGTGTAAATTACAGTGTGCATGTTGTGTCAATAATTAGCTAAAGGATCTATGTTTGTTGCCTGGATCAGCATTGGTACCTTAAAGAAATACTGTACTATGGTCGTGCAATGGTGTAGGAAGCCGTTTCATGCTCTTCAGAGAGTAGTCCAAGTTCCTGAGATTTCTACAATGTTTGCACAAAACGCAGGGCACAACTCGCAATTTTTGCTGAGCAATTTCTTGCAAAACTAGTACATTCAAACACAAATCCACAAATCTAAACATCGGATTTGGGCAGTCGGAATATGCTGGAATCTTCAATAGGACGCTTTTCCAGTTAGTGTATGTTCGAGAGTCCTTTTTGTAGCACCTGGGAGTCCAGGTGTATAAATATATTTATTAATAATATTATATACGTAGTATTAATTTACACATCATATATGTAATGTATATATATATATATATGTATATGTGTACACACTATTTGCATGCTATCTTCAGTATTCCAAAGCCACAACCTCTCATTTGTGCGCTCTTCTCCCACACCAAAATTGCCATTACGGCCCTATCCCCGCCATGCTCCTCCCAATCACCGAAACTAACTACTCAAACATTGCTTGGTATTAATCGACTTGCTAACTAGAATGCCTACGTACCAGATAATAGAGGCTTTCTAATATGCTGTATACTTAACTTATACAATTTTCAAACAAGATAAACATTAGACTACCTCCGTGGGGTTCCTAACTGGGGGGAGCGTGTATGTATGGAATATATTTCCTTATTGCACCGTAACACATCATCTGCACTCCGCAATCGGTTCATGAATCGCCGGCACAAATCTGTGAAAAAATACCTCCCAAGTTCAATAGGACTTCTGCCAAGCCAAGGCCGATCTAATCCGTGTTTTCCATGAAACACTGTCTATAATCTGTCTATCACGACAGCCGGTGCCGGTCGTACCTCGCGCATTGGTGTGCGCAGCGTACTGACATGGCGCCCCGCGCGCAGAAGAAACCAGCGGCGTTTGACGCTGGTGCTATTTCCAAGATTTTGTTTCATGCATTGGTGTGGCTGGTGTTGCTGTGCATTGCCTGTGTCGCAGTCTAAGAGATCCAAAGTTAGCACAGGTGTCTTTGAAACGAAAATTTAAACATACAAACGATGAGGCGTGTCCCTGTTGTCTGGTTTTTTCCGCATTTGGGATCAACCATTGATCTGCACAAGATCGACTCACTTCAGGCACTTCGAATCGAGCAATGCAGCGTTAATGTCGGAAGGATGGACCCATGGACCATATCTTGACAAGAGCATTCTGCACATGAATTTTCACCACCAAAAAACGCATTGCAACTGACTCCCAATTCCAAAGGATGGTCATCATGTTTGCCATGTTTCAGCATTTGGGGTATACCATGAAACCATATTAAACACGCAGCCACATCATGCCACAACCGTTCACCTGGGAGGCATCAACCAGGAAGTCCTGGCTGAGTTTAGCTTGTCTGGCACTGCCACCAGGTTTGCCTGGTGACTACCAACCAATAGTGTAAACCAAAAATATGTTTTAGGATATATAGATATATAGATACATATAATTATGTATACTGGAATACATTACAGTCTGATATTCAATAAATTCAATAAATCATATACATACAAATACTAAATATATAATATACCAGCTAGTGCCCGGTACGGGCCGGGGCGGAAGTTTCGAAAATAGAACATGACTATAGGAAACTGTTTTCTTATAGGAATTGTTGGTGAGCTGGAAAGAAGTGAAGTGCAATGAATGCATTGAAGGGAAAGAATGAATGAAGGAATGAAGGAATGAATGAAGGAATGAATGAAGGAATGAAGGAATGAAGGAATGAAGGAATGAAGGAATGAAGGAACGAATGAATGAATGAATGAAGGAATGAAGGAATGAAGGAATGAAGGAATGAAGGAATGAATAAATGAATGAATGAATGAATGAATGGAATCAATGAAATGAATGAAATGAATGAAATGAATGAAATGAAATGAAACAAATTGAAATGAAATGAAATGAAAAGGAAAGGAAAGGAAAGGAAATAATGGGTGAATGAGTGAATGAAAGAAAGAAAGGAAGAACGAATGAATGAATGGAACGCAATGGAATGGAATGGACTGGACTGGAATGGAGTGGAATGGAATGGAATGCAACCGAATGCAATGGAATGGAATGGAATGGAAGGGAAGGAAGGAAGGAACGAATGAATGAATGAATGATCGAACGAACGAACGAACGAATGAATGAATGAAAGAATTGGAATGAGTCGGAATGAATTAGAATGAATTGGAATGAATCGGAATGAATCCAAATGAACTGAAATGAATGGAATTGAATTGAGTTGAATGAATGAATAAATGAAAGAATGAATGAAATGAAATGAAATGAAAATGAAATGAACATGAAATGAAATGAAAATGAGTTGAAAATGACATGAAATGAATTGAAATGAAAGAATGAATGAACGGATGAATGAATAAATGAATGAATGAATGAATGAATGAATCAATAAATCAATGAAGTTTGCCAACCTCATCTTCAAACAATCCTCCGAATGTGACAGTTTTGTTTCGTTGTGAAATCAAACTCTCGCTACAGTCTCGTGCACCTTTTCCCGGCCTCATCTTCCAAAAGCGCTCCAAACATGACAGTTTTTTACGTTTTTTTTTTATGTGAAATCGAACTCTGGCTACAGTCTTGTGCACATTTGGCCAGCCCATCTTCCAAAAGTGCTCCGACCCCAGTTTTTTACAATTTTTATGTGACACCGAGCTCTCGCTACAGTCTCGTGTGCACAATTTGTCGACCACTTTTGCAGATCAAGGCCCGAAACCGCGGAAACAGAGACCCTACTTCGGCGACCACGGGAGCCGCGTCCGAGAGTGCTTTCAAGGTGTGATGATGTGGTTGACATGATGGCATGATGATGTGGTTGCCATGACGGTGAGAATGCGGGCCATGACAATCGTCCATAATTTGGAAGTTTTCAAACTAAACTTCCTTTGATAAATATATATATATATATATGTATATATATATATATAATATGGACATATATGGACAATATATGAATATATATGATTATAAATGATATATCTGTAAATATCTATATCAATATCTATCAAACATATGTAAACACTTTTGAAGGAAATTTGAAATCTCACAAGAACAAAGCCTGACTTGGTTTGTTTCATGGCCCCGCGCGAATCATGTCAGCTGCACAGCCAAGGGCCCCTCTTGGTGTCCGAAAGCTGCAGGAACGTTGTGAGGGGCCTCCCGGAAAGGCCCACGCTTCTCTGAAAGCCTTACCATGTCTTACTTGAATGGATTGGTCGAAGAAAACAAGAGGACACCACAATTTTATGCCCCCATTCTATGAGTTTCGTGGGATCACTGGCACCAAAAAAGTCAATGCTTCTCTGAAATCATCGGACCAACTGGGGTACCTAAAACCATCACCAATGGCTGAAAAACAATACATGAACTCACTTTCGAGCCTCAGCTAAAACCACACACACATTATCATATATTGTGACATGGTAGAGTTCTCGGCCATGTAAAACTATCTTCTTTAAAAGAAAGGAATGCCAGCAGAAAGTCGCCCGAAAATCTCCAGCTTCGGCCTCTGGGGCCTCTGCCTCTTCGCTGTCGGATCCTCCAGACGCCAACTGAGGGATGCGATTGGTGCCCACCCCACTCCGTCCTGTGGTGACACAGTTCAGCACGGCTTCAAATTCAAAAAGATCGACGTCTCCCTGCGCGGAAAAAAAAAGAGCCCGGGGGGCAGAGAAGCTGCATGAAGAAATCTGCTGGAGATTTTGTGATCCCAACAGACCCAAGCTGCCGTTTCATATTCCATTCATCCTTGTCCAAACGTGTCCAAACATTTTAAGCAATGACTCACCTCGATACCACCAAAAATCAACGTCCATTCAACAAAATCAAGCGCCCACATCCAGCGTCAATTTTTTTTGGTGGAGTGATGCAAAGTCCCATAAGTCGTCCCGAAAATTTCTTATGGCGGGAGTGGTGGTCCAACTGCCTGCAGCCTAGAAGGTACACCCTCAGCCAGCATGTGGAAACAATTGCGAACCTCAGTGATGCCGGCGTCAGCTGATGTCAGTTGGAACGACCTGGACATAAACCGTGGCGCAATGCCAAGCTGATCCAGCATCGTGTTGAAAAGCACTTCTTAGGAGAGATACTCACTGGAAGAAAACATGAATCCTTCAGTCCAATCCGTTGAACCATCTGGGTAAATTATAATATTTCACTAACCTGAATAGTGCGGCCATTTGGGGATGATGTTCCCTTACTAACCATGATTCCAGGGCTCGGTCGCAGTGAGGTCGTGATCAAATTTACCCAGAACCATGTGATCGAAAAAAGCCATGAAGGACAATCCTCCGAGCCCAACAGGCACTCAAAAGGACCACTTGCGATGGAAGTCGCATGTCTGAAAGCCTAGATTGCAGCAGTAAAGCAAAACTGTTGGTCCAGAATTCTCAAACCTAGCAATATCCCTGGGCAATGAATTGGATTTTAGGGGTCAGAAAAATTAAACAACCTCCAAGAAAAACACGGCATTAGATTCCACAAGCGGTGGATCAGCCAATGGCAAGATAACAAAACAATCAAAATGGAGGTCTCCATTTTTGCGGGGCGCCTCTGAAACATCCAGCTATTCATAGCATTGTCCATAACCAAAACATCATCTGCCCAAGACAAGGCGACCGAGCCAACAGGGCTTGTTCTGCGTAAAGGTACAACACCTGGACAACACCAAGCACAAGCAGCAATCACATGCAACTCTTTTGGAGGTTTCCTAAGCAGTTATCATCAATTTTAGTGAGTTTCCGCTATAAACCATCCATTTTGGGGTACCCCATTTCAGGAAACCTCCATATAACATCATGTAACTGCGTCTGAAAAAAGAATTGTAATTTGGAGAAGGATGATTCACCATCAGTTTCTTGCACGTAGCTTCTGTAAGAAAAAACAAAACCATCACCAATAAATCCCTTCTTTCTTCTCACCCCCCGGTGCCTTTACATGCTTTTACCGTGTGTCACTGTGACAATGCCGGCACATTCACATCGGTTTCTCAGGAGTAGACCATCTCAACTGCAAAACATGAAACTCTTTGACGCAGGATCAAGAACATGTTTGCGGCCTCCACACCCATCCAGAACAGTAGAACAGGCACCAATACTTCAATCAAACTAAAATCATTGTTTTTTTCAAGTGTTTAAAGAGAAACGATAGAACAACATCTCTACCAGACGTATTAACAGTATTTCCATCTAGGCGTATCCATTTTTCTTTTGCTTTTCCGTAATGGTTTTCATTCCATCACCAGCCACAGCTGGAAAAAGTCTCACCTGGTTGCGAAAGAATTGTCGACGGAGACGACCTCAGCGTGTCGGATTCCGGACAACTGCTGCTGTTTTTCTGCTAAAGTCTCAAAGTGACATGTGGAGCAAATGCATTGATACGGTAACTATATGTAACTATGTATTTTTATAGCTATATGTAACTAATTGTAACTATATGAATAATATATGTAGCTATATTTACAAACTATGGTATGGGTCAAGAGACCGGGGCCCGTATGACAATAAGGACCAGGATCCATTAATAACAAGAAATAAATTAGCGATTGGGAAATTTGCCCGGAACGAAAGGATAAGTGGAGCTGGGCAAATTAAAGATATGGCTGCTGCATACTTTTGAACGTGTAATATTAATATTTAATATGGATTATGCCTGGAGATTCACGCTCTCAAAAAAATGGGAGCTTGTGAAAATTGAGTGTTTGCAGGGTGTTTATGCAAATAATTCGGAGTTACCTCCAGATATAACATTTATATTTATATATATATTATATAATTATATATCATCACCCTCCCCAGGGGTTTTGTACACCCCCCCTCCCCTTCATACATTTTTTGTAATGTATGAACATAGGGGGGGACACCGTCGATTTGAAAAAGTCAATTTACATATTGCATGTGAAAAGTA
>Ga0126342_10001417_pt1 | contig 33677 bp, 31 predicted proteins | sample Cyp1metagenome_FD_92528 | JGI IMG/M metagenome (GOLD analysis project Ga0126342, IMG submission 92528) | Coral microbial communities from Lord Howe Island, Old Settlement Bay, Australia - Cyphastrea 1 metagenome | ecosystem: Host-associated > Invertebrates > Cnidaria > Coral ...
CATACATACATGCCTATACCTACCAACCTACGTAGGTACATACATACTACACCCAACCCACCCCACAGGGGGGGGGGCGGGGAAGCAGAGGTACCTTGCATGATAGTTGGATTCCAGGGAGGTAGTACGCCCAATCCTAGGAACCATCCCCATCGCGGGGGGGAGGGGGGGGTTGCAGGCCTGCACCATATATATATATATATATATACATAGGTGTGTGTAATATAGTACATTTATGAATATATATATATATACACCATATTATTTTCACCCGAAATCGGAATCCATCAGCAAGTTTTCCAGTCATCTTCAAACCTCTTGACTTAAAGTGCCAAGCGCGGAGGAGGCTTCCGAAGAGACGCCTGAGACGGAGCCGAGAGTTCTGTCCTTGCTGAGCCATTTACAAAACGAGGACGGCACGCTTGCCCGGGTGCCATGGACTGGGGGCATCACCTGACAAAGATTTCCAACATGAAAACCATGATGGATGTTCCAGACGCATGATATGACAGCCTGTGACTTATCATTGGGTTCCAGCAGCGAGAAATGTCAGGAGATAGATTGCTAGGGGCTTACGAACTGAAGAATTACAAGAAACTTGCTGGTTTCATGCATGGTGTTTGCTATTCAAAGATACCTGCAAATCACATCATTGATGTTTCCACTCAGCCTGGAATGATTATCCCGTATTTACCCTCTGGTAATTTAACTATAGCTATTGAAAATTGCCCTAATCGAAATAGATGGTTTACCTATGAAATCCTATTAAACAGGGTGATTTTCCATGGCGAACTGTTAGTTTACTAGAGGGTTTCCATGGTGTATTTACCATCAGATCCAGATCCGGATCCGGGAAAATCATCCCATCCACCAGGGGTTGAATCCCCACTATCCCATGGTTGATATATCCTATTGGCCCTATTGTGCATGGCTATATTACCTACAAAATCATTGTTAGACATGATGAATTCCGGATTCATCCCATGGTTGAATATATCCTTTAATTGCCTATAATGTGTATATATATATATATTAGACATCATTAATCCCCATCACCCCACGTGCTTTTAATCCGTGCTGTTGATGGTTAAATCCGATGATTCTCCCATGAATTCTCAACAAAATTAAATGTTTCAAAGTCCCATGTTAAGCCTATGTTAATCAGTCATGTTAATTCCAATTAACCATGTTATTGCCTTAGGATTAATGGAAATCCTACGGTTACTTACCTATGGTTAATACTATGGTAATGCCTTTGGTTAAATCCTATATGTTACTTACTTGTGCGAAACGTAGGGAATTTGAGGGAATGACCCACAATATCAATATATATCAATAATCATCCCAGCAACCCCCAGCAACCCATCCGTTCCCAGTGAAAAAAATCGCTGCCTGGGAGATCCCTCAACTAGTTACGTGCACGTACCGAAGAATTCATGATGGATTCCAATGTGAAGCCTACAATGTTTTAGGCCCCCCAGTGATGTTATAAGTTGATTTATAAGCCCCAGTAACTATAGTAACTATAGTTTTAAGTACCTTAAACCATACTTATTGGAGTTATGTGCACCAACTTAGCTATCTTGGGGGCCTCACATTGTATGTTTAAAAATCCCATGTGTCACCACTTTGGACTCACAGGAGATGGAGAAGATGGAATCAGTCCTGGCCAGGCAGCTGAGCATAGCTGAGCGCCCTTGGGGATCCAGGATTTCCCAAACATCAATGAGGATAACCCTCTGGTAAACTAACAGTTTGCTATTGAAAATTGCCATTTATAGTGAGTTTTCCCATTAAGATGGTGAGTTTCCATAGTTTTTTGTATGTTTACCAGAGGGTAATAATGCTGGGTAAATTATAACGACCTCACTGCGACCGAAGCCTGGAATCATTGTTTTTATAGGGAATTTATCCCCTTGTGGGGCCTTAATTCAGGTTGATTAGTGAAATATTCTAATTTACTCAGATAATGGTACTCAACCATCAGCAATAGGGATAATGATGGACGAAAAAATTACAACCAATATAATAATGGATCAATATTGTTGATGAAGACAACTATAATAATTAATGGATAATCATATAGTAATAGGGATTGTAATAATGCGATTACAATAGATGTTTAGGATTGTAATCCCTATTATTATGGATAATCACCATTTTTATTTAGGATAATCATGGTACTTAACATTCAACAACAGGTTTTTTCTTATAGGAATAATGAGGATTAACCAAACAATACATTTTTTTCTTGGAATGCCTGGATGTTTTGTTTACTCAAAAACAAACTCCCTATGATTAAAAAACGAAAATCATTGTAATAATATGTAATAATAATATATATATAAGTGGTACTTAGCCATCAACAATAGAAAGGATTTTTTTTCACATGGGATAATTTTTGGATTAATCTTAAATCACGAGCTACGAAGTGGAACTACGAATTGAGTGGGACCCAACCACATTACCCTCTGGTAATGACTAACAGTTTGCTATTGAAAATGGCCATAGAAATAGTGGATTTTCCCATTAAGAATGGTGATTTTCCATAGTTTTTTGTATGTTTACCAGAGGGTATCTGATTAAGTTGATCAAACTGATCTGTGAACTTTTGTTCGAATATCTGTGCTGATCACTCGGTCGCTTCCTTGACAAGAGTGATGAAGAGTGCCATGCCAAAAAATAGCCCAAAGACAGTGACAAATAAGATAGGGCCCAGATTCGGGAGGATGAAGTGTTGCTTGGGCTATTTAGACAACCTGCAGCAAGAGGGCTTTGGTAATTATGATATTCGATTAAAAATATATAATACTCAGTGAGTGTCCTGCTGTAGCTCTGATGCTAAGCAGAGACGTATTGCGCACTGATGTGTACCATGATGTTCCGCTTCAACCTGCTCAGAATGTGTGCGCTTCTGTAGTTTTCCTTTCTGAGTGGGTTGTTTAAGGAAAGCACTCGCCAAAGATAGGCATGCATACGAACATCCCAAGGTCCCAAATATATCATAACACAGGACAGTTCCTTTCTGATCCTTTCTGGTTGTTCCATTCATTTTCGTGTTCACCAGGGCTTCAAATCATGTCTTTTCAACATCAATCGCAATCATTAAAATTGTTACCCTCTGGTTATTTAACATAGCCATGGAAAATGGCCCATTTATAGATGGTTTACCTATTAGTAAAAAAATGTGATTTTCCATGGCTATGTTAAATAACCAGATGGTAAGTATATATTTTCACTATGTTTTGACACCATGTGTGGCTCCACCATCCAAGTCTCCCCTCTTTGCGATCGCCGCCAGGTGTTTGAGCCAATGCCTGGATTGGGGCAAAATCATCAAGGAGGCGGAGCAGTTCTGGACCGAAGGCCTCAAAGGAGTTGCTCGGCGCGTTGTGTTTTTTTTTCGGTGCTGTGGAGAGGTTCGATGGAAAAAATTGAGGTTTAAGTGCGTACTGAAAAACATACCCCCTGGTAAATTAACAGTTGGACCCTGAAAATCACCAATTTTTAAATGGAACTAGTCTTCCAACCCCTATTTGCCAGGGTCTATGTTAATTTACTGGAGGTATCTTGCATGTGGATGTATGTTTGATGTATGTGATAACGATTTGATTAGGGATGATGAATGTGATCAGAGTCGAACGCATAACATATCATAAAATGCACCCCCTGTAATATGGATGTCCATGGTAAAGATGGATACGAATACCTCATGCTAAAAACTACGCACTTTGCGCTGCTGGTGGCCAGAGTTCAACCATTGTGCCTCAGCTGCCCAGGTTTGATCATTGTTTGCAGTATGAATCTCCATGTTTCAACTTTCACAGGTCCATTGGGTCAAATCCATTTTGTTTGAGGAGCAGCACCATCCGTTTCTTTGATCAAAGAGATTTCCGGCTGCTAGTGTCGTCCAAAAAAAATATCCAACAAGTCATCCGGCATGTCAACGAAAAAATCACCCGACATGTCTCTGATCAATGGTTGGTGATTTTTGCTGGGTTGAAATGTCACTTCCAAATACCTCCAACACATTTCAGCTCACTTTTCCAAAGTCTCTGATGAAACATGAGCTTAACATGTTTAAATTAACACGTGAGAACTAACCCATTGATAGTAGTGATTCGCCAGTTTCCCACTAAGCCAATATTCGCGAAAAAATCACGAATTATAATATATAAGTTGATACTAACTTAAACATCTATCCCAGCAATGAAAATGTTGCTATCTTCACGACTTTTACCCTTACCCATATGCGAACCATGGTGCTGGAAGATTTATCAAGATTTACCCAACATAGATCACCCAGTTTAGTAGGTAATTATACCATAGTTACTACCTGGTTGGTGGTTTGGAACGTGATTTTTATTTCTCTATTCAGTTGGGAATGTCATCATCCCAACTGACTTTCACTCCATCATTTTTCAGAGGGGTAGGTATACCATAGTTCCTACCATGGTGCTGGAAGATTTATCAAGATTTACCCAACATAAATCACCAAGTTTTGTATGTACATATACCATAGCTACTACCTGGTTGGTGGTTTGGAACATGTTTAATTTATTTCTCCATTCAGTTGGGAATGTCATCATCCCAACTGACTTTCACTCCATCATTTTTCAGAGGGGTAGGTCAACCACCAACCAGATAATTTTGGGTTCAAGTTCCATTTATAGATGATTTTCCCAGCTATAAACCTCCATTTATCATCAAGGATTTTCCATGGCTATGTCGGCTATGTAGGTAAATATACCATAGTTACTACCATACATGGAGGATGTGGGTGCACCAATCTTAACTCCTTCGCTTCGCCAAGCGGTTGAGGTTGTGCTGGATGCGGTGGAACGACAGTTGAGTCCTGTGATCCAAAGCTCCACGGCCTCGCAGGTGGTTTTGGCACCTTGGATCACCTTGGATCACCTGGGTGCCGGTCGAAAGCTGGAAGAATATGTGGGATATACCCTCTGGTTATGACTAACATAGCCATGGTATAGATGTCCCATTTATAGATGGTTAACATGGTAATATTAGTGGGAAATCTATGGAAATATCATTTATCCACTAGAAATGGAGGTTTTATATTGGTTTATATGGGAAAATCATGGGAATATTAGTGGGATATACCCTCTGGTTATGACTAACAGTTCGCCATGGTATAGATGACCCATAGAAATAGATGGTTTACCGTTCTTAAAAATGGTGGATCTTTCCATGGCTATAATAGTCATAACCAGATGGTATAACTAGCATAATTGGCAAACACGGATTTGTTTTGCTCTTTTTTGGGGGTCAACCGGGAATTGCTGGTTGATCACCGGTTTATCACTATATGAATAGATTACGAATTTACTGATTATTAGTATAAATCACCTGCAGTTTTTTCTCTTGACTGAATCCATTGAAGCTCCATTTTTTAAAATTTTTGGTGTGGTAATGCCATTTTCTTTGTTGCTCTTAAAGGCAGCCTACCAACTGGGATATGTCTACTTCGAGCAGAGGTACAGGTCGAGGCCTCAGTTTTTCCTTTTTTGCAAACCAGGAGTCATGGCAATCCCCCAAGGGATACTGGTAAAAACAAGTGATATCCTATAAGAATAATCTACAATGTAGTGATTAAACTCGCTTTCATACCCTTTGGGGGTTGCAACTCGTTATGATCTATTGAGAAAATTTGACTCAGTGATGACAGGACTGATACTGTACCACTGTACCAACATCTTCGGAGAGCATGTGGTGCTGGTATGTTTTCCAGTTCTTTACATTCAGCAGTTGGTTGGCATGTGCTTTTTTACAGTTGCAGCAGGATGCGGAAACAAAGTACAGTGTTTGTAGCATCAACCAAGTGGCCTGAAAGGCACATGTACAGAGTTAATGGATGCACAGGGTCAAGTTGAGTTGTCATGTGTTTTTTCCTGCAACCTATAGTCTCAATCAATAGTCACCAGTGCTTGTGGCTAGTCACCGAAACCAACGGGTGCTCCAATGAACATGGAACGCCCGCCATTCATCGTTTGCCGAAAGGATGGGTTTACCACGTCCATAGAAATCATATACCCTCTGGTTATGACTAACAGTTCGCCATGGTATAGATGACCCTAATCGAAATAGATGGTTTACCTATTAAAAAGGGTGATTTTCCATGGCGAACTGTTAGTCATAACCAGAGGGTAAATCACATTGAAATCCCAGAAAATCCCAGCAATTCCCATGAGAATCCTGAGGACTTCACCATTGGAGATTTTCGTGGACTGTGCCTGGACAAGATGAGGATTGCCATAGAATTTCCATGGGATTTCTGGATGATTTATGGGGATTTATAGTTGGTTTAAGGGATTTCCATAGGATTTTTTTATGGCTGAATTATGATATAGCTAAGTTGGTTTAGTTCACTAGCTGAATGCTAGGGTTTTTACTGCGTATCAACTGTATCGAACTAGTTATATGACGGGGCGCTCTGTCCAATTTTTTGAGATCGAAAAGTCGGGAAACCTGGAAATATGAAAGAAGTATCATCGAATTACCCTCTGGTAATGACTAACATAGCTATTGAAAATGACCATTAATAGTGGATCTTCCCATTAAAAATGATTATTTTCCATATATATATATAGTTATGTTAAATTACCAGAGGGTAACATCATGGTGGCACAATTGTCGACATTTTTATAGGGTTGCTTTTTACAATGGAAATCTTAGGACATCGGATAAAAATAGGTTTGCCCGTTTTTTAACGTTTGGCACTATCTTAAAACATACAAACACATTTGACCCGAACTTTCCTACTAGAATACTGGCTAACTTCACCTTTTCTGCATTTTTATGCGGGTGCTATAGGCAAGAGTTGTGCGTAATTTAAGTATAAAGTATCACTCCAGTCTTAAAGTGCTTGTGACCCCAGTTGGATGTTGAATTTTTCAAAACCCACCGATTCTTTGTTCTTGAAAAAAACAGTTGGTTTATTCATTCTCCTCGTTTTTGTCGCCAAACAAACCCAATTTTTTACTGGTCTAAATCCCATTGCGTTGTATCATTGTCGTCGTCGTCATCATCATCATCGTCATCGTCATCGTCATCGTCGTCATCGTTTTTATCAACATCATCATCATCATCCTCCTCCTCCCCTCCTCCTCCTCGTCGTCGTCGTTGTCGTCGTCGTCGTCAGCGTCGTCAGCGTCAGTGTCATCGTCATCACCATCTTTCAAATAATGTTTCGAAAACCTGAGCTGAGGCGATATTGGGTCTGCGTTATCTCAAAATCCTAGGTAACTTTTCCCGGTTGCTTTCAAGCTGTTCTGTCATTATCAACCCTAGAGTCCAGAAATGTCCTCAAATATGGATGATTTGCCCATTGAAACAATCCATTATAATATGGATATACAGGGATGATGATCCCAACTGACATGATTTTGATTATATATACTGGTTGGTGGTTTGGAAAGATGTTTTATTTTCCATATATGGGGAACAATCATCCCAAGTGACTTTCATATTTTTCAGAGGGGTTGAAACCACCAACCAGATTATTATTCACCATCATTAACCATATATTAACCATTATTAACCATATATTAACCATTGAAATCCCATTAAAATCCCATATGTTACCCATATATTCACCGGCTGTGGCACCGACATCAGTGAGTTTCTGGTGAGGTGGAATCGTCAGCCAAGAGGAGATGCAGAACCCCCAGGCGGGGTAAAAAAAATGACGACCGGTCACTTAGACGACCGACTTAGACGAAAGAAACCATACCCGGCCTGGTAAACATACAAAAAACGATGGAAAATCACCATTTTTAATAGGAAAATCACCATTGTTAATAGGAAAATCACCATTGTTAATGGGAAAATCACCATTGTTAATGGGAAAATCACCATGCTATTAATGGGAAACTAACATAACTATGGAAAATCACCATGTTTATTGGGTAAACTCACTATAAATGGCAATTTTCAATAGCTATTTTGACATAACCAGAGGGTAAAGATAATGTCAACCTTGGATTAATAAACCCCAAACGGATCCAAACGGCTGTTTAATTGATTTTAATTGGGGGGGTACCATTTAAGTATTGGATTATGACTATTGGAGGGGTGGTTGACGTTACTAATCATTACTAAACGTATGGGAAACCATACTATGATACTATCATAGAATTGGATGATGGGAAAATTTACAGGAAACCCTATATTTGATGGTAAAAACAATGGTTTCCGGTTAAGATTTTCCCTTCAACCAATCCATTGATGCTAAGCTATACTAAGCATGTTCTCTCGGCTGTTCTTTTTGGCTTCTTCCGGTTCTGAAAGCTGCGTTGCGCTTTGCTTCCGGTTGAGTTTTCACCGGTTTTTCGGGCCCAGGGCCCAGGGCCAATGGAACTATGGGGTATGTTGACGTATTTATTATGGCTCCATATGGAGACTGAATGGGTGAAAAAATGTTGTATATCAACAGAAAGGTGAGACTGAGGCGGACCTAGTCTGACGATGGAGAGAGGGAGAGAGAGAGAGCGAGAGAACAAACAAGTGAATGTGCAACAAATCGTGTGGCAGAACCAGCAATATTGCGGAGATGTGATGATATGTGCATGTTTTTGCAAGATAAGCGAGATGGCATGTATCAAGTACAACAGGTACTAATACTCCGGAAAAGTTTGGGTAAGTGCATGGTGATGTTTATAGAAAAGGGCGTACAGAGGAGGTGAGGACGCTCACCCAGAAGGCTAATCGTCCATGGCTATCGTCACGGGACCACGATATCAGCCGGCAGGTAATGTTCAGATGTGCTTGGCGTATGCAACAAACTCCAATGACTCTACATTCAGGGCTGTGAAAAACCCAGACATGCATAGAAACTCCATATTTGGGCTGTATATTGGATAATTAGATAGATAGATAGATAGATAGACAGATAGATAGATAGATAGATTCATGATATTTGGATATTTGGCATGTACTTTGACACTGTAACGGAAAACGGCCGTCGATTTTCCCTCTGGCAGGTGCAGTTTATTCTCATTGCCATGGTCGATGCTCAGCACCTCGATTTATCGAGTTTGGGGGTGATCGTGGGTGATCTGCCATAAAACTACTGGGAAAATACTAATATCTATAGATTCTTTGGAAATCTTTGGCAGATGTTGGACAAATCTTGGGTGCTTATGTTGGTAAATTCCAGGTTATCTCGCACGCATAGGAGATCTTAAGGTGACGGTTTATGAGTTGCAAATAGTTGCAAACCCTGTGATTTTTTCGCGGTTTTTGGATAGTATCACTGACATGTACATAGGATGACCCTGACTAGATATTCTGTGTTCTCCCAGTGAGGCGATTTTGTGGGTATAGGTCGCCCCCCAAAAGATCATCCTTGGCAAAAATGGTCGTTGGGAGCTATAGCTATGGATATCCCATGGTATTCGGTCCTCCTGATCAAGAATTGGGAACCGTTGGGAGCTTTTTGCATACATCGATTTGGGTTAATACCTGGGTGATGAAACCATGGTTAATGATGGTTAATAATGGTCAATAGTGGTTAATTATCTGCTTGGTGCTTTGGATTTTTTATTTTCCCCAACAGTTGGTCATAATCATCCCAACTGACTCATTTTTCAGAGGGGTTGAAACCACCAACCAGAAAAACAACTTAACACCATGTCACAATGATGGTCAAGAGGAATCACAGCAAAATCACGTGATATATTTGGTCTGTAAAAATTGAACATTGCCATGTCAGTTTGAAACATTCCTCCATACAATTGAGGTCGGATTGTTCCGGGATTCATCTGCCATCATTCCAGAATTGGTTTCAGGGAAAACCTGCCGAACCCCCCCCCCATATTTGGAAGATTTTGGAAGTAAAGAACTTGCTGCTTTCCTGTTAGGACTCTTTAGGGAAAATCCTGATTTCTGCATTGAAATAGAGTAGGAATAGTATAGATGAGTATGCTTCGTATCCCCATCATAATCATAGTATATCATCCCATATCCTCCATGTATAGTATATTTACCTACAAAACTGGGTGATTTTGTTCGGGCAAATGTTGGTAAATATTCCAGCACCATGGTTCGCATATGGATTATGATGAAGGTCAGCAGAGGATGGGCCCCCCCCAGTTATAAGTTGGTTTATAACCCCATCTAAATATAGCTAATCAGTATCATACACTATTGTTATTGTAGTTTTGTGCACCAACTTAGCTAAATCATAGAAAATATCATCCCTAATATGCTCCATGTATTACTATATATTTAATATATTTACCCATCATAATCATAGGAGATTTTTACCCATATTTACCCATAGTCTCCTTAAGCTGTCCCCATGGGTTTTTCATTTTCGAGCAAGCCTTGACGCTGAGTCTCAACGGCTGCGATCCAAATCCACGGGCGTTGATCCAAGCAGTGAGGACGGATGGATGGATGGAGCTAAGGAGCTAAGGAGCTAGGGATAGCTAGGGCTTTTCATGATGTTTCCTATCTGGTTATTATGGTTGGTGGTTTGGAAGTTTGGAACAATTTTTTTTTGTTTCCCAGAAAAATTGGGAATAATCGAAAGTCATCATCCCAACTGACTAAGAACTCATATTTTTCAGAGGGGTAGGTCAACCACCAATTAGCCTATATTTCCGGAAATTTCCATGGTAAGCCCAGATCGCCAAGGAACTACTTATAGAGTTTCCCAACCATCTGATCGTGAATCAAATGACATGGGAGTAAGCCATGGGTTATTAATGGTAATAGCGGCAACAAACCAAGGGTTATGATGGCTGCTATAATGGTTACGAGAATTGCGGGGAGTTTTCCGGACCCATATATGGTCGAAAATTGACAGGAAATCCCTGATGGATTCCCCCGCGGCCACCCACTCTATAGGAAGTCATTAGTAACCTACAAGAAATCCATACTGTCATACTATGCGCCATTGCACATATCTGAGGATCCATTGGATCCCTGATGATCAGGATTTGCAGGGGATCATCCCAATCATGACTAAACATCATGTTTATTTTGATTATACGCGTGCGATGGCTGGATAATTTATATATATATATATATTATATATATATTACATATTTATATGTATGAATCATATATATATATATACATATTCATATCCATACATAGCAACAGTAAGTGGCCAATGAATCAAATATACGTAAAACATCATTCGATTCATTAGATGCATCCCATGGATGGAAAATGGGTTGTTTATTCCACATGCAACTGTTAGCTACCACTGGGTAGTTGTTTTGTTTTTTTGGGCCAAGATTTGCCACGAATCATTGCCATCACAGCTGGGAACATATGTTCATCGGGATCCAACCCAAATGTGACCCCGGCAACAAAGGATTGAATCAGGGCTTATGAACCCCACCAAGCACTACTAACAAGGTCTTATGAAGCATAGCCCAACCTAACCCGGACCAGTTGCGAGTTAGGGAAGAAACATGCGAATACCTGGTGTTGTAGTGTGTATAATGTGCATCTCATTGCACGCAATGGTAGAGGAGGTTTGGATACCTGACCCGGCTGAGACACAACTGAGAAACAAGGACCATGAGAAGGGTAAAGGTGTAAGCAAGACAAAATCTAAATACACATGACTGTGGAGAGACATGATTGGAACATATTGGAAAAACACCTGGTGCGTAAGATCGAAACTTTGATTGTTTTAGTGACTTCAACACACTTGCACCTGGTTTTGGCCTTGGGTTTTCACAAAGTTGTCACCATGTGTTCATTGGATTGTGGACCTGAGTCAGGGGCAATTATTTTTTTCCTAGATGAGTTGTTTTTTTTTCGACATCATTTCCCTGAAAAAAAACCTAAGTAGCATTGATTTTTTGCCGAAAGACGGTGCATTTTTGGACCCAAGGCTAGGCTTGGTGGAGCCCTAACAGCCACTTTTCCGGTTCTTGATGATTCAAATAGCCATGTTGCGTTACTTAAAGGCTGATCAATCGCAACTGTTTTGGTTGAATATATAAGATTATATAAGTTTGTATTCCCTTAAATGTGTTTTCACACCCAAGGCCAAACACTTCCCCAATCTGAAAAATCTTGTTCCCTACTTAGTGCACTTAGTATTAGAAGCAAGGATGCCTGATGGGGTGCATTACTGATGAATCCCGGTAGGTTGATCCTCATACTACCCTCTGGTAATGACCAACAGTTTGCTATTGAAAATTGCCATTTAGTTCGTGGATTTACCCATTGATAGCATGGTGATTTTCCATAGTTATGTAAACGTTTACCAGAGGGTAACTGGGATGCACAGCCAAGTATGGATTGGGTTTCCTTCTGCGATTAGGTCTATACGTTACTGATAGTGAGAATAATGATCAACAATGACTAGTGAAGATGATACTTGTATATGGAATATAGTTGTGCCAAGGCATGTTCATGTTTTTTGTGCCACCTTTCCGCAGCGTTTTGGGCTTAGCACTCTCTGGGCTTAGTACTGTTTGGGACGACGGATCGGGCCCCGATCGCGGGCTGCACCAAGTGACCTTTTCACTTTGGCAGCTAACGCATCAAAGCAGGTGGGGTAATCAACTCCTGGGATTTTGGGGCTACCATGGCTACCATCTTCCCTGTTCTCAGACCATGTTTAGTTGGGCAAGTTGACCTGGGATCGCAGGGTGGATGCCTTTCGACGTTTTTGAGGTTTTTGCATCCGAAGACATTGAAGATCATTCAAGATTTTAAGTTGATTAGTATTGAACATTGAACATTGAACAACATTGAACAGAGTACCCTCTGGTAAACTAACATAACTATGGAAAATCACCATTTTTAATGGGAAAATCCATTATAAATGGCCATTTTCAATAGCTATGTTAGATTACCAGAGGGTATTGATGTCAAATGTAGGAAAAACTAGGCTGAACCATCCGTATATTTTGCCGGAACTGCTTCGAGTGGGGAAATCTACAGGAAGCCATAGAACGAGCTGCACAAAAAACTAGTGGGGGTCGCAACAGCCATGGGCTAAACCTGGCTGAACTTTGAAAAGCTTATCAATGGTTACCCTCTGGTAAACCAACATAGCTATTGAAAATGGCTATTTGTAGTGGATTTACCCATTGAAAATGATGATTTTCCATAGTTATGTTAGTTTACCAGAGGGTATCAATGGTTATCATAGTATACTATGGGTATACTATGGGTATTTGGACAATCTATCCAAATATTGGTTTGTCTGAAAATAGGGTGCCCCTAAATCATAGATGCATTGGTTGATCCGGTTAATCATGAAAATTATCTCTATTTGAGTTGCAAGTTGCAACTTTCAAGAATTTCAGATATCTAAAAAGGGCATACCTTAGCTAAGGCATACCCCATTTTCAGACCAAACCCACATATATGCGAGCAAAGTGTGTATAGTACATACGTGATACATGCAACACGAACACCCACCGCACTGTCAACTGGCAGGCACGTGCCACCAATTTTGGTGGACCAGTTCCCCTTGCTCCAGGGTGCCAAGTTCGCGAAAATGGCTTGCGTCAACGTACCAGGCGCTTTATTCGGGTCGGATGTTCCGGAATGCCTGAGTGTGAATGCATTGACAGTGACACCTCGACTTATCCACTACATTATTCCATGTCCTATCCTATCCATGGTGATATGATTGTATTGGTTGTTTATATATCCATGTGTTTTCATTGTTATGATTATTGTTTTTTATTTCATTTGCATCTGCGTCCCATACAAATATATGCATGTGAGCCACAACAAAAACTCTGGCAATATACTAAACATGTAGGTGACGGACATCGATTTCTGGACATTGTAAAAACAAGAGGTAAGCGATGGGACCTTTCCAAATGGCGATGCCCCCTGGAAATGTGTCATAGCTGTGCACGTACGTAATTATCCTTTAAGTTTTCTTCCGGCTTAGGCTTAAAGCCCTTTAAGCGATACCCCCGAAGTTTGCCATACCTCATCTGTTTGGTGGTTTGGAACATTTTTTATTTTATATTGGGAATAATCATCCCAACTGACTTTCATATTTTTCAGAGGGGTAGGTATACCACCAACCAGTCATATGTTTCGTGTAAACGTGTGGTTTTTCAGCGATGGGACCTTCCATTTTTTTCTGGATGTGCTTCCCGTGAACCTGGAGTTTCCATGGGTTTCCGAGATTGCTCGGGGGTTTCCTGAAATGGAGATATCCCAAGCTCGCTGGATGGTTTATTTCATGGAAAATCCTATTCAAATGGATGATTTGGGGGTACCCCCATTTCAGGAAACCCCCATATATGACCACATGTCACATACACCCGTTTACAAACGTGCGACCCCTCATGCTTTATCGAAGAGTGTGGCTTCTGACTTGATACAGGAATTGGTTGCGCTGCATTGGCTGGTGATTCCCTTGTGATGTGTGATGATGATGATGATGATGATGATGATGATGATGATGATGATGATGCCGATGCCAACGACAAGGACGATGGTATAGTACATGTGATCTCTATATATTATATATGTGATATGTATGTGTGTGTCCAAATTTATCATATGTTGGAGTATATATGGATGATGGGTAAAGATCCATTAACAATGCTGCTGACACTGTAATGGATCCAATGTTCGCAAACCAAGCCTTACCACCATGAAACTGGTGGACGTGCCCTCCGGTACATCAACGTAGATATGGATAATTGGGAATTTCCACATGACGATATTTCAATGGTACAGGGGAAATTTCAAAGCATCCCCAGTTGTCCACACATATTATATGTAATATATGATAATATATGTATACATGTTGTATATTAATGTGCATTAAAACACAGGGGTGTTCCTGTTATGATCATTCACCTAGTGCCGGTCAATTTTTTCGATCAGGTCCAGTGGTAGACATACGTCACATTTCAATCATCGCCAGCGCCAGGCCAAGCCTTAGCGCCCATCTCTAGGTTGATGGCCCGGGTGTGGGGCAATAGCGACGCCAACTGCAAGGACCGCTACCACCTGGGGATTGGATGATGACCTCTGTGTTAAAAGGTCATCTAACACAAAAAAAACTATGGAAAAGCACCATTTCAATGGGGAAATGTGAAATAATCATCTAATAAACTACATAGCCATCTTCCATAGCTATGTGAGTTTGCTGTAGCGTTTTTCTATTTGGGGTGAGTTTACACTTGTCCAAAAGCTCCAAAAAGCGTTCGCTGGCGAAGGAGGCGAAGGTGGCCTTGAAGCCAAAACCTGAGCCTAGCGAAGAACCCGAGAAGCGTCGGATGAAGGCGCTTTTTTCGCGTTGGTTTTTTGGGGGCTGGAACGATTTGTTCATTGAATTCCTCCAGAAAACCCCGTGGGGCCCCCATGATTTTCCAATGAATGGGCACTAGTTGCAGTGCAGATTCGATATGAACATCAACCCTTGGGATTTTGGTCAACGTTGCGGTGTTGTTTGAGCCACTGAGATTTTGATGTAGTGGACTAAGCTAGAAAAAAGTGGCCGACAAATTCCGGCCCTCAGATTTTGGATGTGGATTTGGTGGATCTGCTTCTTCAAATTTGTTTGGTGCGGCTTTGTATGTGAAACCATGACATGGTTATTTACAATCATGGTTATATTTGACATCATTTAACCATTCGGACTCGTTGGTTTGAATTCCAGAGCCAAACTATGAGTGAAGCATTAGTTGGTAATCCCATCACCCTGTTATTCAACACCCCAATGGATCCCAAAATCAATATATCATTCAATAAACCGGGGGTTCGTTTGGCTGAAACAATTACCCTTATGATCCATGTATGGTATGTTTATCTACATTTGGGTGATTTTTAGAGCAAATGTTGGTAAATTTTCCAATATATGGAGCAAATGGATTATGATGAAGGTCAGCAGAGGATGGGCCCCCCCAGTTATAAGTTGGTTTATAACCCCATCTAAATATAGCTATAATAGCTATAAGTATCATACACTATTGTTATTGTAGTTATAAAATGTTATGTGCACCAACTTAGCTAGCTATAGGGCCCCATCCTGCAGAGGCTACCTCCTCCTTTCTGAAACAACCCGGCTTTGCAAAATCACAGGAGGTGAAGATCGACTCCACCACCAACATTCCTAGTGACCTCTATTGGCAACTTGGCCAGGGGAGACTCTGATCTGTGACATATCTGCATATATATATATACATATATATATATATGAATGTACGATATATATATATATATATTTGTGTGAAATAGTATTAGTGTTAAATCATAGGTGCATATCAGTTTATGATATTATTCAATATTATTCATATCTGCATGTGCTCATTTTCATCATTCTATAGTTTGTAGCTACTGTATGACTCGTAGGCAACACAAACTCCCGGCCTTGGTGGGTGATTTTTTGTGGACCGTTGGCATCCGGTGCATTCTATGATTCCCCAATATATGTATAATTCGTACAATAAACAGATGAATACATATGAATAATAATACATACATAGATAAATAGGAATTAATTATAATTAATAATAATCAATAATGATTAATAATAATGATTAATAATAACAAATGATAATGATAATAATAATATTAGGCATATAAATACTGCAAAATATATAATATAGACTACCATTCTAACGGGACATATCCATATATTTGAGGGACCGGTTTCTCAATGTTTGCTTCATCAAATCCCAAGTTATGGTGGCTGAACATCCGCATGTTTGGTGGGTTACCTCCAATGTACCAAGTCAAACCTCCCATAAATTGGTGTTTTTGTTGCTGAGTATTTGATCTGGAGATTATATAAATCTATATAATGTCCTATTTTGCCAGGTGAAATCTCCTTTTTTTGTTTTTTGCCAGGTCAGACCTATACCATATTTGCAGAGTATTTTGATCCATTTTGGTGAACTTTCTCTGCTGTCAGCTGATCAGCTCCGAAAAAAAGGAACCTTCTCCGCGCCGGGGAACGTGCCAAGAACGGAGGGCAACACCGCTTGAAGGATGGCACCCGAGTCGCGGGTTGTCAGTTTTAATGGTAAACTGGTGGTTGATTCAACATAGCCATGGTATAGATGTCCCATTTATAGATGGTTTACCGTTCTTAAACATGGTAATATTAGTGGGAAATCTATGGAAATATCATTTATCCACTAGAAATGGAGGTTTTATATGGTTTTATATGGGAAAATCATGGGAATATTAGTGGGATATACCCTCTGGTTATTTAACATAGCCATGGAATAGATGACCCTAATCGAAATAGATGGTTTACCGTTCTTAATGCCATGGTGGATCTGTCCATGGCGAACTGTTAGTAACCAGATGGTAACCAAAATAGTAGTATAATATGCTACGGCAAAATGATGTATTTTGAGGACGGGAACACCTTGAACATTGAGATGGTCCATCTGAATGAATTTGATGACCGAACCCGACATAACAGAGGAATGATGGTTGTAGGGTGGGTTATTAGCCCTGTTGGGGGAGGTAGTTTAGAAACAGAAATGATTGTTGGGCCGATTGTTGGGCATGGGTAAGTTTACAATTACCCTCTGGTAAACTAACATAACTATGGAAAATCACCATTTCTAATGGGATATGTATATCAACTATAAATGGTCATTTTCAATAGCTATGTTAGTCATTATCAGAGTGTAATATATAATTATGTGACTGTTTGAAAACGAAAGATCAGCGACGGAAGATCGTTGGGGAAGAGAACATCCAGCTGTTCTAGCTATGTTGATGTGAACAGAAGGGGTACGAAGGTTTGGGCTCGTACCTTCCTATAGATTTTGGTTTATGTCCGTCTAACCTTCAAAGGTTGTTCATTTCCGGGACGTTTTTTTTTTTGGGGGGGGGGTTATATACCTTGTATATTTTGATATGATACATAGATGATGAAGTAGAAGTAGTCAGTAGTCCAAAAAAAAACTGGGGAATCCAAAAAGTCCCTCCCAGTGGTGAGTGCAGTAGGAACAATTGTGGCTATTATGTGGGTAAAAACAAAGCAGAAATTAGCGCGAAGACAACGCAGTTCGACACCAAGTGTTGCTAGTTACATCCGAAGTACAACAAGCAACCTCATTTGTTCTATATAATCGGTGCAAACTGTTTCTCTTCGTTCTTTCGTGATCGTAGACGCCCCATGTTGCTGACAGAATTCAGCTGCGTACAAAGAAAAACATGTGGAAAAACAGCAACAACACATACCAGCAAACTGATTCCAGTATATTCCAGTACCACAGTTTTTTTTCTTCATATTTGGAGCTTTCCTAAAATGAAGGTATCCCAAATCATCCATTTTAATGGGAATTTCCCTAATAAACCATCCATTTTTGGGATATTAATGGAAACCCCCATGTCACTGGTTGATCCATTGTGGAGAGCTATAATATATAGATATATATATATATATATATGCGGTAACGACATTTAAATATGTGGAGGGCGGGCCAGACCGCGACGCCCCGAAGGTAGTATGAAATACCAGTTCGTATATTTAAATGTAGTTACCGTAACGTTTAAATTAATTGGATTCCGTATGTTTAAATGACCGGGCGGGCCAAGGAAAACTTTCCCGGAGGTAGTCTAAAATACCTGTTCGTATATTTAAAAGTCCGTATATTTAAATGTAGTTGCCGTGTGTATATATATATATATTCCACAATTCAATGCTGGTTAAATGATAGTTTCATATAGTTTAATGGTTTCATTAATGGACATACCCATTATAATTATCCATTTATAGATGGTTTTTCCATTATACCCTCTGGTGAACTAACAAAAAGCAATTGAAAATGGCCATAGAAATAATGGATTTTCCCATTAATAGCATGGTGATTTTCCATTGCTATGTTAGTTCACCAGAGGGTAAACCAACCATTTGGGGGTTACCCATGGTTACCCCCATATTTCTCTCATGGCTTCACCCAGGAGCGTCGAGGACCCCCTCATTCCCCGCGGCCTCACCTGGTGCGGAGTTGACCCCGCCCGCGGCACCGGTGCCGATGCCGGGACATCGTTTTGTAGCACCAGAGAATCAGAAATAACATGAAATAACTATGTTTTTTTACACTGACTGAATTCATCTGACACACACACACACGCGCACACATAATGTGACACATAATATAATATGATATAATATAAGATAATATAAGATAATAATATATATATACTATTAATGACTATATCTAGGAATTTAATTTATTGTAGTAATATATAACAATATAAAATAAAATGTAATACAATTATATGATACATGCAATATAATATAAGAAAAGTTAATTTAGCACATAATATGATATAAGATCATATCATATCATTTAATATATGTTAATAAAGAATATAGAATATATATATATATAATATCATACGTATGATGGTTGGCGGTTTCCCATATTTTATACGGTATGTCCATGTATATCCACTGTTTTCGGGGATGATTGTCCAAATTGAGTCTATTGAAGCTCCGCAACTGACAGTAGCACTGGTGCAGTGTTGCTGGGGTCATCGCGGTTGATCGACCTACGGATCGTTTCGTTCCAAGTGCTGGTGTCGAGGCTTCACAAAGCTTTCCAAGTGCTAGAAATTTCTGAAATTTCAAGCATGTCGGGAGGATTTTGAGGGTAAGAACATGGGTTTTCGCAAGTGTCTATAATGCGGTTTGGGGATAATGAAGACTCTCATTCGACTGTATTCTTGTGCCAGTTTGAACCACCAATAAGCTCGTTGTCCAAGTAGAAGCGATGGGTAAAACCAACATAATTTGACTGACTGGTGAACGATAGTTTCACGTTTTGTTTTCCATTAAGATTTGTACTGCCACGCCAAAAAGCGATGCCGATTGGCAGGGCCTCTGAGATAGAATGACGAGAACATATATGAGCAGTGGCTGCTACCCCGCTACCCCCCTTGTTGGTTGACATTATATGGGGTTATACTACCTGGTTATACTATAGGGTTATGTTTATTGATGTTTATTGGGGATTCTTACTACCTAGACCCTCGATAATTACTTCCAATATTGTAAAAGTACTAAAATCAATGGGGTAACTTCCACCATTTTGATCGGGACAGTCCTGGAGGCGAAACAACGGTCTTGGGAAAGGCCACTCAGCCATGATTGCCAACCAGATTCGTGGGAAGATCATCTCTGCAGGGGATTGGCAAGCGTCCATCCCCGTTGCACGCAGCAGCAGACACGGGCACCCGCGTGCCCGTTGAAAGCCATGCTTCCCTGGTGCCCAAAATATCCCCAAGGTTGAATGGCTCTTGTTTCAGCTTGTGAGAAGTTTATGCATCAGCCTCCATTCTGAAGCTTATTCATGGTTGTAGCTGATTTCAGTTGTGGATTTGGACGATTTTATAGGCATTTGAAATGTACACCTGCCCAACATCCAAAATATCAAAATGGGGCATGACTGACAACAATGGCATGCATATTTTGTATATGTGTTGTATCCTGCGCATGCACATGAACACATGTACAGATTCACGCATAATTGATGTGCATACACATGCATGAGTATGTGACAAATTTGTCACATGCACAAGAAAGTAGAGGGCTGTTTTGACCTATATCTGCCTTCAAGAAACCATCAATACCGACAAATAAACGACTCAGTACCAATACCCTTAAAACCGACGTTGAAAAAACAACTCGCAACTCACAACCGATAGGGAACGACCCAGGTTTGATCGTGGCATTTACGGGTATAATATAATATAATATATAAGATCGTCCGGTACATATCTGTATCATTTCTGTATATCTGATTGATATATGATATGATTGTGTTGTATGGGTGCAGCATGTGTAAAACATAGCTTTCTTTGCCGTCAAGAAACACCAAGGGCAGCCGGGCAGTGGATCTCGGCCATACCAGGCCAGTGAGTCGTAGCACATTGATGGTGCGGTCGACCGCACACTGCCGTGAAAACAATAGGATCCAACATCAATGACCCAACAGTCTGTCATGGTTCTGGGTAAATTAGAACGACCTCACTGATCTCCCTCACTGGAATCATGGTTTTTATAGGGAAATCATTCCCAAATGGCCGCAAGATTCAGGTTGGTGAATTATTATAATTTACCCAGGTTGGTCTAAACTATCAATATGGGTGGTTTATGACAGTGCTTTACCTTAATTATGATATTTGATTTGTGTTCTTGCTGTTTTTGTTTTTATACTGTTTGTGTTCAACTATTTCTGTTTTTATACCGCAATTCCTGATATGCGTGTTTTCGTTCCTGATTCAGTTTTCTTTGGGTGTTTGTTTTCTTTGGGATTGGACAAAGATGTTCACTACAAACAATGCTAGCGTGTCTCAGGCTCTTCCTGTTAGTTTTGCAACACCTTGACTCACTACCATTGATGGGATGAACATAGAATCTGAAAGACCGGTCATCACACCCTTTCACCTATGATAAGAAATACTCCCTTCCATATGTGAAGTGTAGCGCAGGAACAGACCGGCAAGAAAGTCCTGACCTTTCAAAATTTGGATTTGCCCAAATTGAGTTTGGAACATGCAAGGTGTAAGCATTCAGGTTCAGTGAAAATTATGTGGTAAACCCAATTTCATAAACGTGTAAGGGGATCCTTTTAGATTCTCCCAGCTGTGCATCCAATATTCAACCCAACTGCTTCAAAGTGTGTATTATTGGGTTTGCCGTATCAACAAGGGATTATCTTGGGCAGCTTGTTTTATTCCCATGTTTTCACCATGTTGCGTCGCGGAGTGGCAGCCACAGCAGTGTGCAACTTCGGGCCTCACAGGACACCAGACTCAAACAGTTATGGCTCAAAATGAACGGAGAGTCGTGATACGAATTCGTCGTTCTTTGTTGGAAACTTCGCGAAACGGGATGCTTCGGGTAAACCATGATTGATGATCTTTTATATAGATGGGCCATGGAGTTAGTTAACTAGTAAATGGATTATAATTGGGATATAGAGGGTAACAGGGTAACAAATCCCCAGTTACTAACCAGGAATCGTCAATCCCATGGCCCATCTAAGTAGTTTTAGTTTTTGGCCACTGGACCTTTTGCATCCTGCATCCGCAGCAGCTAGACATACACGTCATACACCCAACCTGCGGAGTCCAGCAATTTCAAGAGATGATGGGCCCCTACTTAGATGGGCCATGGGATTAACGATTCCTGGTTAGTAACTGGGGATTTGTTACCCTGTTACCCTCTATATCCCAATTATAATCCATTTACTAGTTAACTAACTCCATGGCCCATCTAAGTAGCAAGACCTGGCAGCTTTCCATAGCTTTCCGTTCATTTTGAGCTGTCAAATGGAAGAACTGTTGCACGTTCCCTCCAGGATCAGGTTCCAGCGGTTGGCTCTTCGTGGTCGCTAAAATGGTGGGAACCAGTTTTGGGGTACCGGACTTAGGCCCAAGAATTTGTTTGAAAAAAACATGTAATGTTGGATCATAATGGGAAGACCATGGTGTCGTATGTTTGCGGGTTAATGTTCAAACCTGTGGTTTAAGGAGTACTGAGTAGTACAACTAATGCTGTTCCAAAACTATCAAAACTGTTCCATATCTAATGCGTGTTAGCTAGGGCATTACTAAGGCATTATCATGATTGCCTTTTCTTGTGTGTCTTTATCGTGCGTTTCAAAGTCCTCCCGTACGATTTCCATGTTTTTGTGGTGGCTCATTGGTTTGTGGCAACCCCCAAATAGACAATTAGACAAGTTGAAAATCTGAAAAACATGAAAAACACATGATATACCCTTTGGTTATGACTAACATAGCCATGGAAAATCACCATGCTATTAAGAACGGTAAATCCACTATTTCTATGGCCATTTTCAATAGGGTAGAACATCCAACCGACCCAGACGGATGGTGATGATTTCGCTCTGCAAAGGGCTGGAATTTGATCCTGCTCCGCAAAAAACTCAGCCTCTGGCGTGCCGGGCGACCATGTGAGGTGATTGTTGCGGAATCTCTATGAGCGAATTCACCGTGTTATCGCTATGGTGGGCTATGGAGGGAATTCATTAGATTTCAGATTTTCCGGGCTCTGTGATGTTGATGTTGATTTAATCATTCTCATATATGCATGTATAATATAGATATATATATATAATTATATATAATTGTTAAACACCACCCAAAAACCATGGTTTGCCAGGAAATCTAAACATATTTGGGACATTTTTTTGTTGTGTTCAATATTAGGGGCATGTTGATTTAGTCAAAATAAATCCGTGATGTTTCTGCTTTCTTCGAATCAGAGCGTACGGACAGGGGTGATGTGACCTGTGACTAGTGACTAGTTGGTGTTTCTGCTTGATGTTCATCATGGTCCGTGCGTACCTGGGATTGTCAGTGATTGATTTAAGCTTACACCGTTATAAAATTTTGTGATTTGACATCAGTTCTGAGTACGTACACCTTGTTTCATTTGGAAAAAAACGCAGAAATTCTGATCGTATTTGACGCTGCTAAAACCAACCATGGGAATCTGATGAATTTGATTCATGTCTATTGTTTTTTTTTTATTTTACCCGCCCCAGCACCAAAAAAAACAGAGAGAGATGGCGCTTAAGCGCACTACAAATGGAGCAGCGCGCATCGAATCCATTGCACGTGGATCGCACAGTACCTCCGTGGTGCCGTCCCGAGCATTGCTGCGCCGGCGCAGCGGCTGATCAACCAGGATCGATGTGCAAAATGTGCCCAGCTGGAAGTGTTGGTGCGAGGATCATCCACTTCGGGTCAACTTCGAAGAGAGTTTTAAGATGTTTTAAGTATATACTCTTTTTATGGCTAACATAGCTATGGAAAATCACCATTTTTCATGGGTATATCCACTATTTCTATGGCCATTTTCAATAGTTTTTTGTATGTTTACCAGAGGGTAGTTGATATTTTTTCCCGGGATCTGACATTGGCAATGGTTTTTAATGGGCACAAGAACGCCGACAAACCGACTCCGGTTTTTCACGCTTTTTCAAAGGGATCAACTGAGTTTTCAGTGGGAAAGCCGAGTTGACAGGGTTGCTTTAACGGGACATATGACTATACAAAAGTTGGTGACATTGGATGTTTTGCTTGGTAATCAACCCTTGGTAGATTGTTGGTTCATATTGGTTCGATGAGTGTTTAGTGGGAAATGCGATCAGTAAAACTGGAGAAATGAATTCATGTGACAGAATGTCGCGCATTTTCTAAACTTCCCCTCTGGTTATTCAACATAGCCATGGAAAATGGTCCATTTATAGATGGTTTACCTATTAAAAATGGAGGATCTTTCCATGGCTATGTTAGTCATAACCAGATGGTATCAATACTTTACTTATCAACCATCCCCACTAGAGGTTTGTGGCGGCTTACCACCTTACCTGGTAGCTGACTTCTTAAAGCAAGGCCTCTTTTGAGGTCTTTAGACAGCTTTTGAACGGCCACTGCCGGCAACCTGAGTCCTCATTATACATATATTATATATATATACATATTATATATAACAATATAATATATAGTTTATTATATATATATAATTATAATATATATTATTATATATGTATATGTATATTATTATATATGTATGTATAATTATATATATAATTATATATCATTATCTATATATATATATATAGTGTGTGTTGTGCCCATTGTGCCCACATTTTCCTGATATGATCACGGGCATATTCCCGTGGAATATTAAGCGGTTTTCATGGAATATTGGATGAATCCTGGTCTTGGTGAGACCAAGCTACGTTTCGCGTTTTTTGTTTTTTCATGTTAAATGTCACATGTGAGTCAATCATTTTAACATGTTGAACCCATGAAATCCAATTTTCAGGGCTGAAATCCATGATATGTTCGTTTGACGCTTCCGCTAGGAGCTTGATACTTCCAGATGAAAAGATGGCCTTAGATGTGCCGGGGCGCCCCGCAGAGTTGAAGGATGATCAGGGGATATCGGTGTTTTTTGGGTGGTTTCCTACAATGGAGGTACCCCAAAATAGTTGGTTTATACTGGACGAGTCCATGAAAACTTCATTAAAATGGATGATTTGGGGGTAGCCACATTTTAGGAAACCTCCATATAGTGGTATTATGGGACTGTTAAATTAGTAAATGAGTGATTTCTATACTGTAGTGGTTGTCTTGTGGAATGTAGTGTGAATCTAGTGGGAATATATCATGAATATAGTGGGTGGGAATAAAGTGGGAATCAAATGTGAATATGAAGTGGGAATATAATTAGTTGGAATAGAATGGAAATATAGCCGGGCTATATTGAATTGGTGGGAATAAAGTGGGAATATAGTGGGAACATATGGAATATGCTGGATCTTTAGTAGATGTAATATATCCGACAGACATGGCATGAAATGATCGGTATTTCACCAACTAATATAGGAATTTAATCATATAACATGGGGATATAGTGGGTATCCAACCAAAGTGGATCTGGCTAGGGACCATTTTTCACCCTATTTGGAATGATCCGAGTTGACCAGAAGAATACCTTTGTCCATTGGGAGAGATGATCTTCGTGATTCTTTCCAGAATGTGCCGGTGCTGTTTCGGCTGTACTTGCATTTGCTCGTTTTTCCATTATTTTCTGCAATGTCCCCTGGTATTTCCAATTCCAACCGTTTGCGCCCAGTTCAGGAGAACAAGACTCGACGACCAAGGTGTTTGTAAAGGCTGATGCCACTTACCACTTTTGATGTTAAATTGAAGGAGAGTTGCCGTAGGATGCAGCGGTATTCCCAGCGACCACGTCCAAGCTTTTACTTTGGAACCTTGCAGAAAAAACATGCAAGATGGTCCCAGTGATGTTTGTCGGCTTCTTCACCCATCTAAGAACTCTTGTTATATAGTACAATCTAATGGTGAAAAATCATAAACAAAATATCATGTTATATTTATGATTACCGATAGGCAACGGCAAGCTCTGGAGCCCAAATATCTATAGAGATCTATATAATGTCAACCCCGGATTAATAAACCATGGGCTATTATTTAGGGGGGTACTCCTCCAATAGTCATAATCTGATACTTAAATGGTACCCTCCCAATTAAACAGCTTAGGGGTTTATTAATCCAGGGTTGACAAAAAAAATGATTCTACGCTACTTAAAACACATACTCTCTGGTAAACTAACAGTTAGCCATGGAAAATCACCATTTTTAATGGGAAAACTCACTATTTCTATGGCCATTTTCAATAGAACACTACCGTTGCTACACAGCTCAACCAGTTCACCAAGACAGCCGAGGTCGGGCGAGCCGAAGGCCTATTTTTGCTTCGCCACCTTGGTGGCTGTTTTGAAGGTCCGGTTGAGACCTGGTGCCCGACCTGGTTCGCCCTGCCATCAAAAAACCACCAACGACCAGGGCTGAACACACCAGCCATAGGAAAATCATAGGAAAATGGAGGTTTATCCATGTTTATCCACTAGAAATGGAGGTTTTATATGGTTTTATCTGGGAAAATCATGGGAATATTAGTGGCATATACCCTCTGGTTATGACTAACAGTTCGCCATAGTATAGATGACCCATAGAAATAGATACTTTACCGTTCTTAAAAATGGTGGATATTTCCATGGCTATGTTAGTCATAACCAGATGGTATCCATTGATTATTCGTAGTGTTTTTGGGATGGGTTGTTGGGTTTAATATAATGGGATACTGATTCGTGGTTGGGAACATGACTTTTATTTTTCCATATATTGAGAATAATGATCCCAACTGACTAGTATGTTTCAGAGGGGTTGAAACCACCAACCAGGAATATGACATGTACATAGTGAAGATGAAATCAACCGTATGGTTGATATCGAAGCCATCTCAATGACTTGATTGATCCCCATCTCTATAACCGGTTTTCCCGGTGCCAGGTGATAAGATTGTTATGGCAAACCACTATAATTATACCTGCAAGGAGATAGAAAGCTCCACCATCCTCATATCCAGTGATCATATTGATGATTTATATTGATGTGATCATCAAATTTTATGGATAGAAGAAGAAACAATAAGAAGCACACGCGCCAAGTAACGATCTTTCAGTGGAAGATGATCATTGAGCCGTGGATACCATGGAAATTAGCCCATTTCCCGGCAAAGAGCACCATAGCCTGCGACTATGGCAAGGGTAATAACATATAGATACATATAATGGCAACGGTCTATTAATCCAGGGGGACCACCTGTTTTAAAATTGCATTTTTTTTAGGGGCAGTAGTGGTTGATTAATCGGGAGGGATTAATTAATCCTACCTTGACATTAGTAATATCATCAAATAAGTGAAAAGTTGCAAAGCTTGAAATTACAGAGAAAACATATGAACACATTGCCTATGAACATCCTCTACCATCCTGTATGTTTTTTTTTTTTCCCGGCTTTTTTTTCGCGGGTATTTGACATATGACCCGACACAGCATTGCAGGACTTGGGTTGGAGCAAAGATGAGCTTCAGCCTGGCTCCCCAAGATTGGAGCGATAGATCTTGGTATGGTAAATGGTAATTCGAGGGGAGAATCATCTATGAATATGTGATATGGTTTTTGTATCATGGTTTATTATATTTTATTATATGGTTTATAAAATATAAAGGGATACCGGTTGGTGGTTTCGAACATTTTTTGTTTGTCCATATATATATATATTATTATATATTGGGAAGAATAAACCCAACTGACTAATTTTTTCAGAGGGGTTGAAACCACCAACCAGGATACTCGTGGGATAATAGTTGAATAATGGATTCACCTCTCGTAATCAAACCTGGTTTCATGAAAAAAGTGATGGTTATAGCTGGGAACATCATGTCATGGTGGGTTTTCCGAACTGCCACATTTGATTACCGGAGGGTATGGGGTATATCATGGGATAATGGGCATATTAATGGTTAATAATGGTTGTTTTCTGGAATTTCATGGAGTACATACAATAGTCATATGATACTTGGATGAAATTAATCTTGACACCACGTCGTGACGTGACTGGAATGATGCTTCATATTTGGGGTACCTATATGTAACTATCCCACCATGGCCAATTGTTTTCTGCTTGATATATGTTGCTTATCATCATTTGTCAATGTCATAGAATTGGATGATGGGACAATTTACAGGAAAACCCTATATTTGATAGTAAAAAACATGGTTTCCGGTGTAGATTTTCCCAACAAAACCAATCCATTGTCAATGATTGCTTTTCTTGAATGTCCATTACCCTCTGGTAAACTAACATAACTATGGAAAATCACCATTTTTTCATGGGAAAACTCTGTATAAATGGCAATTTTCAATAGCTATGTTAAATTACCGGAGGGTACCCATGAAGATGGTGGGATTCCTACGGATTCCTGTCCATGGAGCCCACTGATCCGACATATTCTGGTGACTCCCCGGGAAATATGTCATTGAGGTGACTGGTGTTGGATACTCTCTAGTTTAAAAAAAAAGATAGTGGAAAAGCCGGGATTTCCCGGCGAAAAATGAGCTGCAAATAGATACAGATAGTACATCATTTTAAATTTAGGGTATCACCGCATGTACCAACCATTTCTATCCATTTCTTACCAACCATTTCTGATTCCAACCATTTCCGATTCCCCTGGTTCTCTAATGACTCAATGACTCGCAGGCGGGAGTATCTGATGAAAACCTGGCGGGATGTCACTGAAGGCGAGGGCTTGGGGAAGGGTAGTTTACCAGCAAGAATTGGGAGGCTTTGAATATATCAGTTAATAAACATGTGAATATATATATATAAACAGAAAAAGGATTAAGTGGGCGAAACTTCTTGTAGGAACAAATTAAGTACTATAGCAAAAAAATGTTTTGGTACCGGCGCCATTAGCGACCCTTAGTAATTTGAGCATCGTCCAAAAATGAAAAGAACTCAAACTCAAAACCTGCATTTCGGAGCCCTTTTCTTTGGAAGCCAACATTGCAAGGCTTCAGATTCCTTGGTATTTGCAAGAGGGCGAACATTTTATGCCTTTTCGCTAGTGAAATTGCGTGTTTCAATACTTTGTTTTTGGAAAAAAAAACAGGATCACTTGTTTCCTGCAGAAAACAACATTTTTGGCTAAGTCTTTCAGCAGGTCATGGCAGTGATTGAAGCGATCTGCAAATGCCCACACATACTCTTGGAGTCTGGGGCTATCACGTTCACCGCAACCGCCAAACCGCCAGGCACAAACCGTTTTAACTGCCTCCAGACGTGATCTAGAGTCCCAGTGAATTTAGGCAATTTATATAGATGAAGTACCACCTATGTTAGATGCAGTTAACTTGAAATAGCCTAGCATCATGTATGTTAGTGCAAGTTAACCAGAAGTAGCGTCGCATCACCTATGTACTGTAGCATGTGTTTGGTTTGCAAGTGCTATTGAACATTATTGCACCCCCCTCACTTTCCCGCCCCCCCACCCCCCAACAAGAACAACAAGTAAGGTGGCATCATGTATCTTATCTTAGTGCAAGTCATCTTCAAGTAGTGCAGCATCATGATGTTAGTGCAAATTAACTCGAAGTAGCGTAGCATCATCCATGTTGGATGAAGTTAACTTTAAGTAGCGTAGAATCATTTATATGTGAAATGAGGTTTACGTTGAGCAGTGTAGCATCAGCGCCGAGCAGCGAAGCATCATCGTGCAATTGCTCCCCACCCCCCCACCCGAAACCACCGAAAGTCACCACCGCAACACAAGGAATAATGTGATGGTAAAATTTGCGTTTTCCTATGGGGTCACTAACAGCGCCGTTAGCAAACATATTCGCATTTTCAGGGGTTCCACTTTTGGTTTGGGTAGTTGATGTAGTTGATCCGTTTGCTGTTTTGCTACAGATTCCCATGTTACGAACCAGACATACCCCATCCGGTAGTCAAACATGGCAATGGGAAATCCTGCAAAAAATATGTTCCAAATGGTTTTAACATGTTCATGTTTGAACGGGAATATACTGGATAATAATATGTAAATGTATGTAAATGGTGGGTTTTCATGGATTTTCCATTGCCATCCTTGATTACCACAGGGTTTTTGGGTTGATTTTCAACTCAAAGGTGATTGACATTGGCCATTCTTAACACTTTGGCCTCTGGGGGTGATTGGCCTGTGAATGAACTAACATGAACTAACCTATGCACCAAAGCAACAATCCTAACCATTCCAACCGTATCATTAGTTATGCCACCTGCAAGGAGAAAAAATTCATCCTGCTACCCCTCCAGCCACCAGGTGTATGCCTCTTCGAGTGCCCCCTCGGGGGTATGTGTTTATTCAGCCTGACTTTCGGGTGCTGTCGTGAATGATAGCAGGGTCCATCCAAAACAGCGAGAGACTAGGATGGTATTTGGATCATTTGGGATCATGTTTCTCCCATAAATACAAGTGTCCAACCTGTTTTATCTATGAGAATCCATTACTGTGTAACATGCTTGTTGAGTTTGCTATGCTGATTGGTTTCATCAACTGGTCAACATCTTCTGCCGAGATCCAATGAGTATTGCCGCTAGTTCCGGTTCAAATCCATTAGCCCCGGCTGCGTTTCTTCTTCTCAGTGTCCCACACTCAGCTTGTGACGAAGATTAGCCCACAACACTTGCGGTAGCATTGTTGTCTTTGTTTAATTGTGTGACAAGTAAGAAGCTCAACTTATAAAGTCTAGATACGTGAGTATCTTTTTTTTTGAGATGAAATTTAGATACAAGGAAATCTGCATGATATGTTGCACAGGCTGATCATGTGTATTTTCCGTGTACAAACGCTGCTTATTTGGGTTTGCCTGAAGATTTGTCAATCATCACTTTCCCAGCTAAAATGACCAGTGTGGGGTGTACACCCTATGTTCAGAAACAAACACCATATATATATATTTTATATATATTATATATATATATATTATATATTATATATATATATTATATTATATATATATTACATATATATATATATTATATTCATTCTGATATTTATTATGTTATATATTGTTTGATCTATCACGTTATATCCCATGGTTTTCCCATGTTAGCAGCCAACACCTTGGCTGCGAGGCCATGGGCTTCGGAAAGCTGGCCACGGCCTTTGCAGATCAGGTGGTCAGATCATATACTTAGTATACATCGTTATCAACCTAAAGATCTGATGTTGGGGGGTTTCCATAAATTTGATATAAATGGGGGTACCCCGAAATGAATGGTTTATAATGGAAAAATCCGATCATGGAAATTGGGAGGTGATGAATGGGAATTTCAGGGTCCTAAAATGGAGATACGTTAGTACCATATCATATAAGGCCATATTTTGTGGGGATATATCCCCTTACATAGGCCTTGTATAGGCCTTATATATAGTAGGTACCTCCAATTTAGAATCCTGAAATGGCCATTGACTAAAGATCTGATGATATTATTTAACATATTTAAGTATACACATTATAAAACTAATATATAACGATTTGTTGATATATATATATATATATATATACTGTGTATATATATATATATATATGATAGCCATTTGTTGATTTAAGCATTAGTTGATATAAGCATTTGTTGATATAACCATTTGTTGTTTTTCCATGGTCAAAGATATTTGTATGTTCGATCGGTATTGTATACAACAATATTGTGCCATTGAATGTCCCAATTGTTAACGCTCCAAACCCAATGATGGCTTGTGAAATGTCACATTTTGGTGAAGGAAATCAACATGTTTGGTAAAACCAATGCCATACACCACCCATTTGGGAGTGGTTGGAATCCCAGCTATAAAAATGGTGATTTGGAAAATTTGGGGGATGCAAATGGCATTGTTTTACCCACATTACTTGGTTTCTTGTCCTAGGTCCGGGTATGCCCATCCCAATCTTCGAAACCTGGGACTTGTTTGCAGGGCCTGGAGCTGCGTGAATACTACGCCGCGGCCTGCGGTCATTGTCAGGATGGGAGATGACGATCTGGATGGTTGATATATACATATATATATATATATATATGTGCCCTTTGGTGATTTAACGTAGCTATAGACCCATCTGTAGATGATTTATGATGATTTACCTATTAAAAATTGTGATTTTCCATGGCTACATTAAATAATCAGAGTATATATACATATAATTATATATAGGAAGGTATCATGGAATAACTGATAATGGCATATTGATGGCAAATCATGGTTTTAGGGATTGAATGTGCAATATTATTTTTATATATATATGTATATGTATATGTAAGTATATTTATATGCTAGGATATCTAGATATATTCTGTGAACATTTTTTTTATTAATGGCATATCAATATAGATCAGTATGAATGGTGAATAATGGGAACCAGGTATAATAGATATAGCTTCCATGGGTTAAACAAGTCGCCGCTTCCAGATCCTCCAGGCCCTAGCGCCTGCCTGGAAAGCAGCCCAGAAGGCCTACATCGGTCCGGTGACCTTCCGTCCCTTGGGCCTTCCGTCGATCGTCATGGGGAATATGGTAGTTATATCCTAGCATGGTTACATATAGATCTAAAACTGTATGGTAGTTATATCCTAGCATGCTAGTTTTAGTCAAGTCTGAGAACTATGGTTACACATAGAAACCGGCATGGTAGTTGAAAACCATAGTTCTAAACGTGTATATCTACATAGATGTTTCAAACCCATGGGTGGTTAACCTAGTCGGAAAATTGTATCGACGTGAAACCGGTGGGTAACTTCCACATGAGTTTTGTATACCCTAGATCGGTGATTTTTGTGACTTCCAAGCACATGACTGGTTGGTGGTTTCAAACATGTTTTATTGTCCATTTCATATATGGGATGTCATCCTTCCCATTGATGAATGTTTTGCAGAGGGGTAGGTCAACCACCAACCAGTATATCAATTGGATAACCATTAATAGCCATTAATAACCATTAATAACCATTAATAACCATTAATAACCTGATGATGTTTTTAATGTGCTCCTGAGGTCAGATCGAATGCCATGATCAGAACTGGAATCCCGTGCCCGAAAACACGGAGCTCTGCAAGGACCGCTTAGGGTAGCCGCAGCGCTAAGGGCTGCGCCGCGTAGCTCTCCGCTACCGCAGTGCTGCTGGGGATCTCCCAGGTTTCAGAGGAAATCCCCAGAGTTGACAAGAAAACTCCTGGTTTTTGGAATTTCCGATGTAAGATGAGCAAGAGGTTTATAGAGGTTTGCTGGGGACAGTTCCGCTTATCATAGCTGTTTCACTGTATCTAAGCTTGCATGAAAGAGCATGCCGTTTATATGCGTTTCTCCTTGCTGGTAATCAATCTCTTGAAATCCATTGCATGTAATTCTTGGTTCTGAATTCATGTCAAATCCCATGTTTAAGCAAACAGTGTTGATTCTTCTCCTCTCAGTTTTCAAGTTTTCGAGTACTACAGAAAACCATAATATATATCCTCCTTGAAATTTCCACTACGAAAAGGTAGGGCATATCCCCAGTACAAGGCTTGTTCTGTATACCTAAATGTGCCTAGTCCCCGAGGGTATTGCCATAACTTTTTGTATCCAGTTCATTTTTGATAGTTGGCCTAGGTTGGGAAATTGTTTTTGCAGAGCTTTCAGCTCTATGTTTTCAGAGGCTTATCTTGGGATACCAGACCCCGGCTTAACCAAATTGTAGCAAGGTTGGTTCTGTTTTTGTAGGCTTCCATTTTGTACCTACCAAGTATGTGCA
>Ga0126342_10001418_pt1 | contig 33658 bp, 31 predicted proteins | sample Cyp1metagenome_FD_92528 | JGI IMG/M metagenome (GOLD analysis project Ga0126342, IMG submission 92528) | Coral microbial communities from Lord Howe Island, Old Settlement Bay, Australia - Cyphastrea 1 metagenome | ecosystem: Host-associated > Invertebrates > Cnidaria > Coral ...
TAGGCACTTTTTCGGTGCGATTCTGTGGCCTGTTCGTCCTTCCGTGCCTTGCTGTTTTGGTGCCGGGAGGTGCTCTTGCTACTCTTCTGTTAGCAGCAGCAGCAGCAACGGCTGTTTTGGGCGACAGTTTTCTAAATAAATAATGACACTAGGTAAGCAGATGAGGTTGTTTGAAAGACGAAATATGGCCCATTCGAAATGGTGGGACACGCCCAAAAGATCAGCCAACCTCGGTTGCTTGTTCCGGGGTCGGCGGCAGGGGCGGCAGCCCTTAAATATATATATATATATATACATACACATAGAGAAAGAGAGAGAGAGAGATTTACTGTAGTATATAGTCACTATAGTCATTCATGTTTCTTCCAATTTGTGCTCTTGAATCATCTGAAATGATGGGATGACAACCACTTCCACAAGCAGTACTAGTGCATCAAAGAAGAAAAACGCTCCAACCTGTTCAAACTGGCACTGCTCGTTGCAGCCATCCTAAGCTCCACCAAGACTGTGTGCAACACGTTCACGAATCAATCACGAAGGGGCCACATGCAAAACATGTTTTCATTGTTTTTCCGTGTTTTTCCAGACTTTTCCATTTTCCCTGAAAGGTATGGTTGTCTTGCTGGAACTCAACGCGGCAAAAATTGGAAGCGGAAAAACCAATTGCACCAATAATGTGCTCTGCCAATAGCGAGTGAGTGGGGTCACCCGTTGGAATCGTCTTTCTTTTTGCTACCTTATGGATCAAAGCTTTACTCGTCGCATCTGCACTCAAAGGTCCGTCCAAAAAATGAGATGTCGAAACGGTCTGGGCAAAATGGCAAAACTGCGTTATGCGCAAGTTTTGGTTGACAAATCTCTTTCGCTGCAACAGCCCTTTGTCCAAGAAAGTGTTAATAACCCTCTGGTTGGGACCCTAAAGCCTACAAACATTCTCTTTCAGACTCACAGAAGAGCTGCTGAGAAGCATTGGGGTGTCAGGTCTCAAGCTCTGGCCTGCACAAAGCTGAACCAGGAACTAGCGTCATTTTTTGTGTGCCCATGTGTCCATTACGGTTTCAGTCTGCGGCCGGCTTGATCGGTGCAAAGTTCCCATAGTAAAAGGGCATCAGCACGTCTTGCCACTGGCTCCATAGAGAGTTGGTGGAAAATTCAATTGTGACAGAGCTTTACACAATAGAAAGAACATGAAAGAGGTGGCCAAGACAATCAGCCTATGGGCCTTTGCATGTGCATTCCAAGAACACGCCGCGCACATCTGTCTGTTCTGGCGCACTACATGTTTTGAATGTGGGAAATGCACAGGTGCACACCAGTGTGTCATTCATTTCCAAGAAGGTTTCTATCCGTGCAAGGTCTATGTGCGAGCGTTTGCTGTCCAATACATCTGCGATATTGTCAATGTTGTGGATTGTGGATGGTTTGTGGCTTACTTTGGCTAGAAGTTGGTACATAACTATTGCCTTTGAAGTGGATCAATAATCTATGTGTCTCTTCCGAAGCGGATTGAGCCCTCCGCTCCCTTCCCAGTATTTCCATCATCGCACTGTTCTGGAGAACGCAAGAGGCCATCACCACCTGGATGTGATCACTGGTTCTCAGCTGAGTTTATGTCAGAAACCGTCTTCAAAAAACAAGCCACTGATTTTGGGTTTCGCGACTGGCCACAAAGGAGCTGTCATCAGTTCATGTTCTGCCACTAGACAAGTGCTGACCCTGTAGTCATGAGATCTAATCATCCTCCCTTTCCAAAAGACATCATGCAGTATTTGGAAGCAGAGTCATGAACTTCTCGATGTGCATGTAACCGGATACTCTAGCATTGACTGCAAGACCACTTCCGTTTACAATCTTGTGTCACTGCACTGTTGCTATGGATTTGAAAGGACGACTGAGTGACTGAGTTGTTTGCAAATTGGCGAACAAACTGATGATGAAGAGACGCCTTACAGGTAGTCAAACGCTGCTCAGACACTGGGAGATTTGCAGATCAAAACTGGGAGATGTGCATCAGGCAAAACATGACAAGGACCTGTGGGTGATCATTCGCTATGTGGACTGCTTAAGAAGCGAAACGAAACGCTGTGCACAGGCTGTCCACAGTTTTGCGGCCTCCACTTCCACAAGTGTACCCAGGCTCTATTGCACAATTCTCATCCTGAGACAAGCCCATGTCAGTAGTCTCACAGCCATTTCCAAACCACCTCATGCCAAACACATCCAAACACCGGAAAACATACATGGGTACACTTCAACCAGCATTCAGAAAACTTCCGAACTCCGCTCTGCCCAATCACATCCGCCAAAACAAGGTAATTCAAGCTCAAATCCAAACTCTCACTTCGTGGCATACAAAGCCTGTTTCGCTGCAAGTTGAGAAACTAGAAGAGCAAAAATACCAATGAGTCAGGCCCGAGCAAGTCCCTACTCTTTCTCCTTGTGTCACCACTGTAAGTGCGAAGACAAGTACTGTCTGGGGCTGTGGCGCAACCATCGCCGGGAACCCGATTGCCATCCTGCAGCACTGCAGCAATGCACCAATCTCTCTCCGCAGGCAGTCACAGCTCAACATGTTTTTGAATTTGTAAGGGTCGGACATCGCAAGCTTCTCCAAAAGTCAGCAGGACCAGACCATCGCCGCAAATTGGTATACAAATGGTCCTCTCACGGGGTTCAAGATTCCATCATGAAGATTCATAAATTTGTTGCTCCGAATCGAGATATTTCCATGCGAGTACAGCTTCCGTGCCTGTTCTGTGCTGCAAACGGCAGCCCTGTTGCCACCTGCAGGATGAGTGAGCTTTGCAGTCACCAGTAGTCACCAATATTTGGTGTCCTAGCTCCTTGTGTTGCTCTGCTTGCCTTCACATTTCCACAGCAGCGCCTCTGACTTCGTTAAGTAGTCTTCGGGTGAGCAAACGAAGCCACGCTCCTCAGCTCGAGCTAGGCTTCAAAGAAAAAACCTTCCCAAGACAAGACGCATAAAATGGTGTTGTGATGTGTTGTGATGTGTTGCGATGTATTGTGATGTGTTGTGATGCAATTTTGCTGCGTTTGCTTTTCTGCACCACTATGGTGCTCTATGTTGTGTCCGCTGGAGTGTTACGTCAATCAGGTTTCTGGCGCTGTGACCTGCCTTGCCGCTGTGTAAAGGTCCCAGGTGAGTCCTTCCTGCCTAAGCACGGCACCACCTGACAAGATGCACTACATCCATCGCCAGAGTCCTGTGTGAGGTCGAGCTGAGTCAACCCAGGAAGCAAAAAGCAACTTTGCAGCAGTGAGAAATAGAAAGAAAGGACAGTGGTCCAAGTATTCGAAGTGTAGATTGGCGTTTGAGTTCACAAAAAGCGAGACCAAACTGGCGGAGAGGAAGCCGCAGCAAAAGAGAGTTCTAATGATTCTAATGATAAAACCTACTCCAAGAACACGGAAAACATTGGAAATTCAGAAAGGGTTGTGATGTTCTTCAAAGGAGATGCAGGACACATAAGAAACAGAGCTTGCAGCATCTGTAGTCCTTGTTGCCATCATCGCATCCTTCACCTACAACTAGAAGACCCTCTCCACAAACGGGCTCGCAGCGCAAGGCTGTGGTGTTCACCTAGAAGGGATTGTAGGACATTGTAGGAATGTCAGCTGCATGCTCTTCTCCCTGGGAAAGTTCTGGGCTTTTGAATGCTTTTGACATATTCTCATCTTCATGAAGCAGAAGAAAGTAAAGAAGAAACGAACAGAAGTGAGATCTGCTTGAAAGATACACCTGTAAGAAACCCCAAAACACTCAAAATGTTTCACCGAACGGGCACCTCGGATGCCTGGCAATGCTTCACAGCAGCCGATCAAAGATTGTCAATCTTCGAAAAATCGAAATCGATGTTTTCAGGAACTCTCAATGAATGTATATGAATGCCATGCTTTCCATATGCTTTCCATATGCTTTCCATATGCTTTCCATGCCATCCATGCTATCCATGCTTTCCGCCTGGGAGACACAGGTCCAGCCAGTTTCAATGCGACAGCTCGGATCACAGCCATCACCAGCCTGAAACAAGAAGTGCTTTTGCTACTTGCTACATCTTGCTACATCTTGCTACATCTGTGAGCCAATTTCCATCAATTTCCTTCATAGGAACGAAAACGACCTGTGGACCAAACCAGGTTGTTTCCATCATCACACTGCTCAGCCATAGGTCCAGACCTTTGTAGACGAGGAAAGAAACGAACAGCAAGTTGAAACACTTCGACCACGAAACATCATGAAACCATTGTGATTTCAGGATATCAAACCAAAGCAATGTGAGATTCGGAACCCTCCAAACTTGGGAACCCTCCAAACTTGGCTTTGAAAGGCTTTGGCAGTCAAGGCAAAATCGTGCCGAGCGAAACTGTTGCGGGGCGCATCAAAGGGTCCGACTTAATCCGGAAGCCGTCTCCACAGACAGGGACGCAGAAACTCCCAGAGGATGTACTAGTCTGCCGGTTTGCAATGACTTCGCCTGAGCCCGTAGTGAAGAAAATTTACAAAGTCCAAGTGTCCAAGTGCTCAACTCCAACCAAAGAGTCAAACAACAATCAACAAAAGGTGATCGCTAAGATCATGGCTAATTTTGAACACCATTCATGCAAGACGTACAGAGTCTGGAAATAACTTGCAATTGGCACCGGACAAACAGACTTGGAATAGCAAGGCCTTGAATGTTTGCAATGCCTGCTGAGCTTGCTTGGCACCCGACAGCTCCACCCAGGCTCGACAATGCAATTGGCACAGCCATCATCGCTAAACTCAGATGCTGCACATGGATTGATGATGATTGATGCGCTTGATGGTTCGCAAAAAGCTGTGTGGAACAACAAAGTTCGGGAAGAGACTCTGCTAGCTGGTTCCCCAAGGTCTACAACATGAAATACACAAGGAGGAATTCTCCACAATTCCCGTAGTCCTTTGTCCTTTACATTCGTGCAGTGTGGCCATTTGAAGCAAGCTGCTGTGTTGGCATCATCGCATTCTTCGCCAGGGTCAATGATTCCATTCAGGCAGGTGTTCAAGCACACCTGGCCCCACAATCTCACAAGATCTACAATATGTCACGCTCAGATTTCCCTCGTGGAGTCCCATGGTAGCGAAGTATGGGACGTTTACCCATCCAACTGTGATTCCACAGACTGCAATGGAATCCAAAAGTGGAACCTCTCCAGTGTCGTCTGGCTTCCTCTTGCAGAACCAACCCAGCTCCACCTCAATCACAAATCCTACATGGCTACATAACTCGTTTCACTGAAGACGGAATCTGATGGAAATGGATGTGTTTCTCATTTTGATTTCTGTGGCCATGAAGCAGCGCCTTGCAGTCTGGTCCACAGCCATCACCAGCCACAGTATTATTGTCATCGCATTCTTCCTCGAATGGGGAAAGTGCAGTTGATTTCATGTTTATGCACTAATATTATCTGTACTGACTGTCAAGCACGATCCTTGCCAGCCTGAATTGCAACTCATTCCCATATTCCTTCGGTTTCACTTCCAGCTGTCATCAACACTGCGTCTGTCCTCACCCAGTCGCAGACCATCTCCACAAATGGCACGGCATGGTGTGAGTAGCACCTGGAAGCTCTCAAGGGTCTCAGGGCCGTTGGATGCCTATAAAAAGAGACCCTGTTGGCATGACCTTGTACTTACATGTACTTACGGTAACCGTACAGTAGGCTTTTGAATAGAATATGTTTGAACTTCATGAAGCATCTGTGGGATAGCAAGCTATGTTTTTCTCTGAGACTCAAAGATACACATTTTTTGCATGAAATCAGATTGCACATGATTGCACTCATATTTTGATAGCATGATATAGCATGTCTTGTCGGATCACGGCCCCATGTGTCTTGCAGATCTTGCAGCTGTTCAACATCTTGCTTTACAGGACTACAGATGACTACAGTGTCTACAGTGCACAAGTTTGACCAACCTGGGGATAGGAAGTATATACCAACGACATCAGCTTCCAAGTGTTCCAAGCTTGAGAATCATGACTTAACACTGCCCATTTGTCTATGCTGATAAAACAGAGGAGGTATCCGGCTACCCTAAATAGCTCAAAGGCAGGATTGAAAACATACAACGTGAACGTGGAGTGCAAAATTGTCGCGTTCTACAGAATCACCCTCAGAAAGCCCTTCAAAAAGTATAGGTGACAGAAACTCATTGTGCTGAAGCTGCGCCTGAGGCCAACCAACAGTGGGGCAGGTGTAGCCAGTCTCAATGCGGCAGTCCCTGAAACAAAGGTTTGATGCTAGTTAGGCAAAGGTGTTCAAGCTGTCTATTTTGTATCACATATGAATGACACATGTGTCAAGAAATCGGGACTTAGTAAGACATGTGAGAATCATGGTGCAGATTGCTAGAGGCCCTGCAGCTGTAGCCATGCCGATTGCGGAGTGGAAAAATACGTGCATGAATGTATCTGTGGTGACCTTCGCAGATTTTTGCCACAACCTGAAGAGAACACCAAGGGTCAAACGATGTGCACCCGTCTCCGTTGATGATGTTGCCATCATCGCACTCCTGCATGTCTTGAACTGTTGAGGTGCCATTTTAGCACAAAAAGTCCTTTTCATGTGCACTCCACGCCATCCTCGCCGGCAACAATGTGACGAATGCCATCTCCACCTAGGCTTTATTGATATTTTGGGAGGAAAAGTCGGGAGATTCCGTATATATATATGTATATGCTATTTTGTAAAATATACGTGTGAGCGTGCAGGTATACGTGACATACGCGATGATGTACGTGCGCGTAGGTACTCATGGCTAATTTACACATGATTTCTTCAGAGTGACATATGATTTGGTTTGCAGCCAAGTGGCATGGGATGCGACAGTCATCTGCAGTAAAGGTCAAATAATTGTCTGGCAGCAGTGGAGATCAGAACACTTACCTACCTTTTTTGATCCTTTTTGGGCCAGTCGTGCAGATCTATGCACAAACATCACAACACAAACACTAACCTTTCTCCCCTAGATAATTGTGCCTGATAGTGATCATATGCAATTGCTGTATCCATTCTGGTATGCAATACAGGACTCACTGGTGTGTCGTGGTCTGGTGAAAATCAGAGGAGACAAGCAAGGAGGCAGCGCTCGTGTCGGCAGCGAGGACACCGGGGCATCCTGTCTCTATTCCCAACCTGGGAGAATCGCAATGCGCATTGCCCAGCGCCCAGCATTGCCCCGAGTGTTGGTGTTCCACCTCTAGGCCCCGAACCTTCCCTGATAAATGCAGATGTGCCCAGGCTCTACCTTGCCATTGTCGCAGCCATCTCCAGCCTGCCGAAAGGCCATCTGGTAGGCTCACCCTATCGCGCCCTTGTCGCCCCTTTTTTTCTCCAGCTTCAGATATTTCAGGATCCCTTCAGGACCCCTGCGGGGACCCCTGGTCATATCCGGTGAAACAAAGCTCCCTAATTCACTGGCAAGCTCTGTCCATCACTTCTTTGCAGAATTTGCTCTGGCAAACGCAGAGCAACCAACTGCGTCCCAAGACCACCTTCTGGCAGACCTAGAGTTTGAGACAAGTTCATATCACTATCAGAGTTTGGAATAAGGTTGGAAAGTTGGACCCACAATCTAGTCCTTGTCCAAGGAATCCAAAGCCTGCTTTTCTGTGGCCATGTTTCTTCCATGCAAAGTCTGTTGTGGATTCTTCGTCTCGGATGAGGCTACCTTTTTGCAGACGCGACACACATTCCACGCTCTTCGTATCGGACGCCCACGGAAAAATCGACACAAATCACCTGCTCAGAGGTGAGACGACAGCCTTGGCCTTTCGATTGTGAAGCTTTCAACTTTCGGCCATGCCTTCCTCTTGCGGCCGAGAAGAGAACCGGGTGAATACCCTGGAAACATATCCTAAGATCCAAAAAGGAGCACTGCCGGAAACAAAATTGAAGAATGGCATGTCTGATTACAAAGATATTACAAGGAAATCATAGTAAAACTGTTCCTTTTGTCACACGTTTTGCTGAAGACATATATTGTCAAGGTACGGCTACATTGCTTTATCGCTTCCATGGGACTCTGAACTAGAGGTTGGAAGTCCCCATGGTCAATTCAATAAAATCGTCCAAGTTAGGAGTATGTTTTTTGTTGAGTGACCCAGGATTGAATTCCATCAGCCAGCCGTTACAGAAACAAGTGTAAGCGAGCGTAAGTTCAGCTTGGCAACAGCGCCAGATGGCAAGAAGCCCTTCCTGAACATCACTGCGCAGATAGATGGGTCATGGAAAAGGTTTCTGAAATCAACAAACGAAACAGTCTGGAAGTCAGAACAAGCCAGGCAAGAAGATAAAGAGTATGCATGGATTATCTGTAAGCCTTTTAATCTGAAGAAAACCACTGTCAGAGCGAGCAAAATGCAGTTGGCCATCTTGATGAATGCTGCTTCGGCACGGGTGTTTTTCAAAGACCTTTGGATGGACTTCATCAAGAAAGCGCCGCCAGTAATGTCCAATGACAACCAATCTGCGGAGGCTGGTCAGGCTTTGAGATTTCACTAGGAGCAAGAAAACTGACTGGTGTCCAAAAGGATTTTACCTACGGCCACCTACTGTATAAATTTTGAGAGGCATGCAAAAACATGCAAAAACTGGATCAAATGGGGCAAACAATCATTCGAAAGGTTGTTGAGAGGTTCCAGGGGCAGTAGGCCTGCTGTCCTTTGCAGCATAGTCCTCCCACCATTTCAATCGTTCGAGATTCCTCATTTTGCCACCCGCAAAGAACGGCTCTGCGGCACGTCCTTCACATGTCAAGTTGTTTGCGAAATTCGATCATAGCAACTGCAACAAACTTCCCGCTCTCGTCCTTCATAGCCGGAGCAAAGGACTTTCACGGGGTTCAGATTTTGCTCACGCATGTCGATCTCATCCTGGTCTGTGATGCCGTCAGCCTTTATTCCGTCCTGGCACTATGTGGAGATCCACAGAGAATGATCTGATCCTGATCCTGCGCTTTGAAGTTCGAGCGCTTTTTTGTGTTTGTGTTTGTGTGTGTCTACATGCAGTGGCCCACCCTTCCTGAATCTTTCGCTCAAAGCTGTCATAGGCCCCCATGACCTATGCTAGAACAGCCAGGGTACCATACCTTGTCTCCGAATGTTCATCACTTTAGACATGACTCAAGCAAAACGACATTCCTGAGAAGTTTTGTCCAAACCATACCAAGTTGGCGACGTCTGATTCGCATTGTCGCATCTTTTCTGCAGACCTCGAAATCACCAATGTGAGGTCCAGACGGATAGCTTCAATATCTTCAACCCACGCAGGGCTTTGAAGTTGGGAACCACACTCCTCGTCCCAGGCAGCATGGACAACAACCACGTCATCTCTTTCCAAGGCCATCGGCAAGCTTAGGAAGAATTCTTTGACCTGCTCAGTGTGCGAGAGCTATAAGATGCTATAAGAGTCTATAAGTAAGGAGGTGGTAAAGCTTGGAATGATTTGCTAGGTCTCCCCTGTTGGTTATCCTTTTGCTATGTCCTGTGACTGTCCTTTCACATTTTGTGACATCACGATACTGGGTGTTTGCACCTCTGGCCTTTTCCACCGGGTTGGGTAGGCTGCTCTACTCACTTTGCAGTTTGCAGGACTTAACAGTTTCACAGCGCCACAGCTGTTGCCGGTTTTCCAAACCGCCTCCCTTTGGAAGTTTTCGTCTGCAAGAACTTGAAAACTTGTTGCCTCCTTGTCCTCCATAAATGCATCATGTTTGAGTCATGTTCAAGTCATGTTTGAGTCGTTTCGCCTGTCTCCAAAGGATTCACTGGTTCACTGGTTCACTGGTCACCACAAATCAACCAATTCGCAGTTCATTTTCGATCACGTGTCCGGTGTCCTTGCGGATGACTTCCGTCTCGCCGAAAAACCAGTGATTGCCATGTTTGTGCTCACCACGCAGAATGTTGAGCTCATGGTTTCCAAGAATGCATTGTGCCTCCCAGCGACACAACTTGCTCTGTCACAGATTGATCCTGTTATGTTCAGGTTGGTGAAAATGCCATAAGTATATTATATTATATCTCTTCTACAAATTCAAGGCACTTCTAGGTCAATATGAGATTCTTGCTGGAATCACCAAGGGCGGATGGAAAAACTTGGCCTGCCTTACCGAGCTGCATCAGGTGCCGAACTAGCCGAACTACACCTGGGGAATCTGGACCGCGGTCTATCAGATCCTTAGAAAACAGAACTGCACAGAACTCCAAGGACTACAAACTGATCAACCAATCCAAAGAATTCTGAGTTCGGTTGGAAGCAGTTCTCGGTGCTGCTAAGCTACTCCGATGAAGACCTTGGTCCCAAGCTTGAAGGCCGCTTGGATAGCAGAGACCATTTGTGTTATCACTACTTCTTTGCACATCAAACTTTTGTCCATGTTTTGTCCATGTTTTGTCCATGTTTTGTCCATGTTTTGTCCATGTTTTGTCCATGTTTTCCAATTCCGAGTTTGTGGTGTCTGATGTTGAAGCGGCGTGAAAGGAGATTGACACAAGGCTTTGTAGCAAAAAGTGATCCAAAGAAATGGTGCACACCAAGGCACCAATCGTCGGCCCTCCTTGTGGTTCCCATTCCCATCATAACCAAGGCGATCTAGAAGGCTCGTCAGGGCACCGAATTCCTGAAGCAAAGAATTAAGTCTTGAAACTGAAAGGTCATAGCATGGCTTGCGACTGCTCAAAAACTGAAATGCTTACAAAGGGTTGCAGCATTGCAAGAACAGTGTGGTGGACATGGACATATATGTCTTAGTCTGTCACATGATGTTCAGTCTCTGGTGCCTGCTTTATCTATTCCCATCTTCATGCCTGGTCCTGACGTTACAGCAATTGATATGAGTGAGTATACTTTTCGGTAGAACATGATGATGATATGTTGTCTTCTTCACATCGACTATAAATATTTTACCGGTTAGGAGAATGGCAGTAGAAAATATGACATGCTGACCCAACATCAACATTGTGCCCATCTGCTCAGTATTTCAACTTACTGTGGTCGCCAGAATCGAAATTAAATGAATTTATTTCAAATAAAAGTATTTAAAAAAAGTGTGCCAAGATTCGCCATGGATGTCTCCTATGATGTCAATTGGCCCGTCGAAAAGCTTGTCCACGAGCTTGGTCTTAATCATTGCGCACGTAAGAATTCCAAGAGCTGCAACCATGCAAGTACACCCAGACTATAACCAGTCAAGAAGTATGATGAAGAAAAACTTGCGATCAAAGTTGTGGTACATGTTTCTTGCCTTGCTTTCACTTTCTTAGACAGATCAAAGAATGCCAAAAACAGGTCTTGTACAACTTCCCCAAAAGGACAAAGCTGCTATCACGGCATGACGGCTTAGGTATGTTTCTTTTGAAGCCCAAGCTGCAGCAATTCAACAAGCAGAGTTGTGCTCTTGCTAAAGCTAAGAGGTCAAGCCCAGTCAAGCCCTTTGTCCAAAAGATTTACAGTTCAGGAGTATCAATGTGTTCAAGATAATTTAAGAATGAAAGATTCGGCTGGAGAAGGAATAGAACGGAATAAACTAAGACTAACCATGGCTGAACTTGAATTTATTGTCCTGTCTCACCTGGAAGATTATATATCATTATTATCATTGCTGTAAATATCATCAATTTCTGAAGAACCATTTGACTGCGGGGCCTGCAGGTTACAGTCGTCACACTCCTCGCTCCCAACACGAAGACCGTCCATGCCAGCTGCAACGCACCTGGATTCACTCACTCACGTTTCAAGTTCTTTTTTGGTGCGGAAAAAGATCCCATGCCATCCCATGCCCTCAAAAAGCCCTCGCCTGGACCTACCACGGCCCCAGCCGTCTGCATAAAGTCCGGCTGGCTGTGCCTAGTCGGAAGGTCTTCCCGGCTTGTTTCCCGCGACACTGACGCATCAAAAAAAAGGCCATAGCCTCGCAAGTCCATCCCATCTCCACAACGCAGCTCGAACTGCATCCATCGCCGTCGAGCATGTTGCCATCATCGCATGCCTGCATCAAACTCTGCGGTGAAATCAAAACCGAATCACAGCATTTCACATCCCTTTTCAGCAAGACTTCCCAGCCTCTCCATCATGGGGTAACCCATCAGAACAGGCCGACCTGAAAATGCTCTGTTCTGGTTTTTTGATGCTTTTTGTGACTTTCCAAGCAGTGCAAGCTGAGTCTGTTGCAGGACTCGCAGTATCGACCAAGAAGACCAATCTGACACTCCTGATTTGCTCCAAGCCTCGGCTGTGCATCTGTCATTCCTGCTCAATGACCCATGAAATCATTTCAAGTAAATTCAGCCTGGGATAGGTTGGATTTGTGCCCCCCAAGCGTTTATTGCCCAAAGCTGGGGAGCGCACGCGAAGACGGACCACATAGTGGTGTGAGCTGTTTAGATTTCTGAAAGTGGCCTTGTTAGACTCTTGTCCCACAACTTCCTGCTCCTGCACCAGCTGAAGATTCAATGACCATTTTCTGCAAGCTTTTCAAGCCTGTCTACATCGAAAATGTTCCAATGCCGTTGTCCAATATCTTGAGCAGTAATTAGCTTAGAAAAACTAGAAACACTATGAGCATCTCTGAACAAATGATACACTTGCGGCTCTCAAATGCATCTGTTCTGTCATGTCTTGCAGCCACATTTGCCACAACCCCCTCCTGCAACACATTCCCAACCCCGTTGGCTGCATAGTCCGCAGCCTCTTGGTTCGTGCCTCAGGCACAATGGGCAAGGGATGTTCAGTCAGTGCTCAAATTGTAGGTCTTTGAGTCTTATCCGCAATGGTTTCTCCGACTATTGGATTATCATGGATATCCAACGGCATCCAACTAGTGACTAGTGGATCTACTGGATACACTTAGTGATACTGACCTTTCTGTCACGAGTTCTGGGGCAAATGGCCACAAGCTCTGCAATTCGAAGTCACAGCTGGCGAGACTTTTGCTGTCTGCTTGAGAGACTCCGCGTTTTACGAAGAGAGGTGATTCGAAAAACTTGACTGACTGCTACTCACCTTGGCAGCAATCGCAGGGCTCTACTTTTGTAAATGCGTGTCAGATATTTTTTAAGTCCTTTAAGTGATGGTAGTCTAGTAGAGTTTCCTGAGTATCAGGACTCGTCTGCCATTGGGTCCTCTAAAATATGTTGGCGAGCGTTTAATTGATCAAAATCGCCCTGGCTCTTAGCACGTTCACAAAATCTTTCAGCACAGGAACAAGCAGGAACTAACTATCGGCGTATGCAATCACCCCTCAAATTGAAAGGGCTGTGCAATACAGAATCTCTGGGGAAAATCACCGAATAATGTAAATCGGTTTCTTCCTCAAAGCATGAATTCCCACGCGTTGGCGTTCACCGGACTGGTGCCATGCGACATCCCTCTGATCAAGGGCATCTGTTGCCACAGAGTATGAACAAAAGTTGTTTTGTTACTCAACACCAAAATCTGCAAAAGGAATTCAACCGAAAAGGCGTTCAGACTTCAAGCTAGGCTGCAGGTTTCCTAATTTTCTTATGGGTTCCTGAAGTAATTTGTAGTAATTTGTTCCATGTTCCATCCGAAACTCGTTTCAATATGTTTCAATGTCATTTGAATGTCGTTTGCCAGGCCTTCAAAGCGTGCAATGAATTGATACACTAGTGCACTGGCTCTCCGGCCCTTGCAGCTTTCGTCCAATGGCCACGAAAACAACTCGCTTCGTCTCACAAGTCTCTCAACTTCACCCGTCTCTTCGCAAATCTTTCAATCCTTGGACTTGAGAGCAACATGCAGGGACATGTAGCAACTCATGGCAAGGCATGGTCAAACTACGCGGAAATCACAGACAGTTTCTGTAGACTTGAAGATGGTTTACATCCGGCGTCAGCATTTGAGAATCAAGATACAGCAAACATTGGAAAACATGGGAAAACATGGGAAAACATGGGCACGTCTGAGCCATCCGCATGGCTGACCAGTCTATCATCGGGCAGCCACCACTGGAACACTGTTGATAAACGGCATCTGCACCATCTGTGCCTCCAATACGGAAATGTTTCAGAATTCCCTGCTGAAAGACTAGCCAGGCAGATCAGATCAGATCAGGCTATAGGAGTTCATATTTTGAGAAACTTGCCCAGCTTAACACCACCGCTTCACTTGGAGCATATCAAATATCAAATATCACTTTAGTACCAGATGTGCAAGGAGCAGAACTTTCTTTTTGGGCACAACACAATAGCTGATGGAACTGTTTCCATGACCATAGTTTTTTGTGGTCACAAAGTTTACAAATGCCCATGACAAAGAAAATCAATGAATGGTTATGACAACAATAGTGATGACCAGGTCATGGTGATGTTGACGATCATGGCGATGGCCATAGCGATGGCAAATGATGGCAATGATTATGTAGAAGAGAATGGAGATGAGGATAAGTATGAGGGCGATGATGAGGCTGAGGATTAGGATGAGGATGATAATAAAGACGATGGTGATAAAGAAATGATAAAGTCAATGATAATGACGATGACGACGACGACGACGACGACGATGATGATGATGCTGCTGGCGAGGATGGTGAAGATGGTGAAGGTGGTGGTGATGGTGGTTGTCTTGGGGCAGCTGCACCTGCATTGTCATCATGAGTTTTGATGGCAATTGAGGTGGCTCTGTGGCAGTCGCAAGAAGGACGTCTGATAACTGAGAAGCACGGTGGCGGATACATCTCACAATAATATACAATAATGTTGTTCTGTGGGCATCAAGTGGATCTAATCTGTCATCGATTTTTGTCTTTGTAGGTGTGCAGTCCAGAGAACAAGGACAACCCAGCCACACGGACCTTAATACGTCTTGTTCAAGCAATGCTTTCAAACAGAAAATGAGAATAGGAAAAGCTGACAAGAAAGGATAGCGATGGGCCACTGTTCACTGTTCAAAAACCTGTCTGTGCAAGGCCTCAACCTCGAGCTGGTCGCTGGGGCAGATTGTCGAGCCTTCAAGGCGCTAGAAATGCAGGGAATTGCATCTCGTAACGTTTTTGCAGAATGTTCTATATCTCTTTGCTCTGTGACTAAGATACATTCCAATGTTCTGGTGTTCTACCTTTCATCTGCAGCTGATTTTGACTCGTCACCAAATTTGCAAGTCCCAGGCCTGTTGAGTATTCCGAGGGACACTTTGACATTTCCTCCACCCAACCGATTGCGCAAATGATTGTGAATGCACCAAAGTAGGTTCTTGTGCAAATGTCAGTTACCAAGCTCCCACATTATCCTTTACTATCTTTCACTGTCTTTGAATCCTTGAAGCACTCAAAAAGGCTTCAGCAGAACAGATGTGAATCCCTCGCATCTTCAACTGACTGTCCTCCATAAGTTCTGGCCAAGGTAAGCGCTTCTTTGCTGGGCAGCCAGGAAGTAAAGGCCGAACCACACCAAGCGCAGCATCGGGCAGCCTCACCTGCAGAAAAATTTGCCAAGTTCCCAGGAATTGCGGCATTTCCAAGTGCCAAGTGCCAAGACATTCTGGTTTAGTATTTGTCCACCGATTCCACCACACGATGTCGAGAGTGTCACACATAGAACGTGTGGACAGGCTGAAAAACCCTCACACCTTCAGCGGAATGCCCTGTGCTTTTGCTTTTTCCACCACGGCTTTACCTTGAGGGATGGAATTTAAGCGGCATGAAGCATGAAGACTGTTCAACAAATCCCTCGCCCAAATCGGCAGTCACACGCGCCATACGCAGCTTCTGCACCACCAAACTCATTCCCCTCAAGTACAGAACAGCTTTCAAGCCCGAATCGCTTAATCAAGCAATCCTTAAATTTGGATTTGCAAACACGACAAAAGCTGCACAATGCCAGGCAATTTGTATCTGACACCATTTGTGGCTGTTCAAGCCATCTAAGCCATGATGGAACAGGCCTTAAATCTCAAGAGCCCTGTGTCCAATCTTGAAGGCCATTCCGGGGCCGAGTTGCGTTGCTTCTCTTCATCTGTCATTGGAAGCAGAATGCCTTTCAAGACAAATCCGACATCAAGACCCATGCAATGAAACTCTGAGAGCACTGAGAGCATGTGGATATGTGGCGATATCTGTCAGCTTATACCAGCCATTCGTATCCTTGAAATCCCTGCCACAAAGCGGGGGCCTGGTGGGCGCTGAGGTGCCGGGTTTGCCGCCTCAAGCGGACCTGCATCGAGTCACTTCTGAAATCCGCACAGATCTCTGAATTACGCGGTGTGGATTGTGTATATTCTGTGGATATGTTTGTGGAGAACAGGAGAAGCTTCAACCATCTCCAACCCATCTGAAGATATCCGTCTGATGTTTCAACATGTTCCAACTTTGTCTCCGGCCCCAGGCCTTTGTTTGGCTCCCAAGCAGGTGGTGCCACAGGCGGTTCAGACCCAGCAATCTCTGGCGGCGGCTTGGCAGGCGCCGGAGCACAGGGTCGACGCTCTGCTCTTCCCTGGGAGGACGCAACTGTGACACAAAAATGATATTAGACAATTATATATGTTATATACGCATAGACACATGTATATATATATAGTTCCGATATTTTTGGTTGCATGTCTGTTTTTGCCGGGGCTCTTCACCAGCATTCTTTCCAAATTCGTGAGAGCCCCCAAAAAAAATGAGCAGCTCCTTGACCCGAATGGAAAAAAGTGAAAGGAACTGAGAGAAACTCAAGAAGGGGTGGACGAAAGGTAGAAGGGGAAAACAACAGGAATGGAAGAAGTGAATTCAATGCCACATGGCTCTGCAGCATGAAGAATTCCAAAATGAGATGGTCTATTTGTTGGGTATGGTAAAATGAGGTTTGCTTGCATGATGGTCTTGGCATATGATTACCAGGGTGACTGCCAGCAGCAACATGGTGAGGATACTTTTTGGCATCCAAAATGGGTATGATTCAAATCAACCACAGTGTACCGGGGAGTCTGTTGATGATGATGATGATGATGATGACGACGATGATGACGATGATGAGGAGGAGGAGGAGGATGTTTCGAGGGCAGTGACAATAAATTCAATACTTGTTGAGAGGGTCAATGTACTCTATTTGATGCGCGCAGGCGGCCAGATCCAGTGGCTGCATTACACTTTGCGCCACTTGCGGATTTCGTCGCTGTTTGACACTGGACACGTCCCAGGGGGAATCGAATGCCCCCCCCCCCGTGAAGATTTCCTTCTAAATCCCAAAACATGACTACGAGTCACAGTGGAGGGCCCACAATGGCTGACGCTACCTTTCGTGATAAAAACAGTTTCATTGTATCATTGTATTGCTGCCACGCAGACTGGCGGTGTCAAAGGCAATGGTGAAGTGGACCAAATATCAGCCTGCAGCAGAAAGAATTCACTGCCGATGATTCAGATCATCTTTCTTCAAATCTGCTGGAATGCGGGACAACATGGACAACCCTGAGGAAAATGACATTCTGATTGGGGAGGATCAGTGCAAAGCCCATTGGAATTCTGCAGGCAAGGATCTGAGACTGCAGGCGAAGGGACAGAAGCTACCTTGGTGCACGAAGGGTAAATCTCAAGATATCCCAAGCTTTCAGGCTTGGCCTATCACATGCGCCACTGACTTCCACAACTTTTAGGAGACATGGAAATCTTTGTAGGATTCTGTTCAACGATTATCAGATTCCGTTAGCGAATTGATGTCCATCCCTTATTTTAGACTATCTTGGAATATTTTAATTCATCAAGAACTAACAAAATCAGAGTCAGATCACACGCTTCTAGCATGGCAACCACCTGTGCATCAATGAAAAACTTCCACTTATCAGTTCCAGTGAGCTATTGCTAGTACCAGTAGGACCAGTAGCACAAGGAACCAGGAAACTGCTTGGAGTGCTGAAATCTGGGTGGTACTGGAGTCTGAATTAACCCCTGTTGTTGTGACTCTTCGGGGAGAAAACAGGAGCACGTGTTCACCAACAAACTAGAATACTCAAAGTCAGACTTGGCGAAAATCAAACTGAATGGGTCGGGAGGCGTGGCAATGTGCTTTGCTGTCTGGGGGACTTCCAGTCTACACAATTTATTCATTTTGCAGGCGCATTAGGTCGTCGGTTTGTCCTCAAATTCCTCCTAGTCCTGGTCTTTGTCTGGCTGTTCCGATCCAGAGTCGAGAAGCCACTGGCTGTGTTGAAAGCATCTCTGTCACAGGCTTAAGCTGGGCAGAGACCTCTTGGAAAAGCCTTCCTTAAGGCGGATTTGATCTGAAACAGCTGCGGTCATGAAGAACCAGGTGGAATCCAAAAAGATCCAAAGAGTTAGGGCCGGGAAAGGCACAGAAATCGAGTCCGACTGAGTCTAGAGAATGACAGAATGAACCTATAGCCAAAAATATCAAAAATTGATGATGAATGAAGATAAATGAAGATGAATGAGAGGAGCCGATAACTCATCCTTGGGTGTTCATCAGTGATTCAGCATTCGATTCATCTATATTCATCCTGCATCAAGCCTTCAGTGCTCAAGTGCTGGACCGTTCCACCAAAGAGGTGGGTCAGGAGCTGCAAAAAGCTGAAGGTCGTATTTTATGATGCCTAGGTCAAGCTTAGTCAAGCTGAGTCAAGCTGAGTCAAGCTGAGAGCGCTGCTTCGCAGTTTCACATTTCGAATCATTCGAATCATTTAGAATATTTAGAATATTTAGAATTTAGAACTTCATTTCAATGCCCTCCTGTGAGTGTTCCCTGGACACGAGCATGGAACATGACAGCCAAGCCATGAAAATTTGCTTCAAGCCGCGAAGACCACCAGTCTCTCCACGCGTCCATCCAATTTCCAAGGAAGTTGTGGTCCTGCGGCATCATTCTATGTATATTCATGTATATTCTATGTCAACGTTACGGCCACCTGTCGTGGTTTGGAAATATATAATTGGTTTGTTCCATGGAAGAGTCTTGAACAGTTGGGTCTGAAAATGTCTGCGTCTGGCTCGGCATGTGGGTCCTTGAACGCATTGTGGGAGCACTTGGTGCACCAGGCGGAGTGAAATTGGTCGGCAGCGTGACATTCAAAGTGCTCCGAGGGTTTCCAAAGATGTCCTACGCGCCCCGTGTCCGCTTCAAAGTGAAAAAACCTTCGTTAGGAGAACTAGTCACAACACTCGTCACAAAACGCACAACTACTGCGGTAAAATGCGGTAAAAGTGACTGATCCACCTGGTAGGAGATGGTGAGCACATACTCAGAGAAGGGCTGCAAGGTGGAATAGACCGGCGTACCTGCCCAGAATGCCACAGAAAGCTAGGACAGCTTGGAGGCAAAGACTAGGCAAAGATATGCAATTTGTTCAATTTCTGATTCTCATTGATGCACCTCTTGATTCAAACTTTGTGATGTCTGGATGAGGCAATGCCTGGCACATCAATGCGGAGACTGTGCAAAGCTTTTGCAGCGCAGCTTGACTACCGGTCACTACCGGTCACTACCGGTCACTACCGGTCACTACCGGTCACTACCGGTCACTACCGGTCCTCATTGTCTGGATCCCGGAAGAGGTTCGACGCACTCAGCCTGCAGCGAAGCATGACACAGTGAGCTCCAAGATTCGCACCTGTCGCACCTGTTCCTTTCTGATTTGACACTTGAATGCCCTGAATGTCCGAAGATGTCCCAAGTTTCGGCGACATCGTGTTGGAACACAGAAGTGTCAGACAGCTTTGCTACCAGTACGAGTATGCTAGAGCTTGCCAAAAGAGTCAAAAGAGTGTTCACTCCCTTTCCCAAGCCTCAAAATGTTGGATGTAGCACCAACCGTCACATCTCTCTCCTGAAGAGGTGCAGTTGATGACAAAACTGTTCAGCCCAGTTCAGAACGGGACAGCGCAAAAAAATGCAAAGAGTCAGAGATAGTCAAAGCAACAGTCCAAGACTATCGTCTTCCCAACCCGAAGTGTCCTTGGACGCGCTTACCCACCAAGTATGTGGACTTTGCACGTCTGCCTCAAGTAAGGAGCTGAATGACATTTGAAGACGGCAAGATGAAGACAGTGCCGAAGACTTACAAAGACTTACGGCCCAGCCAAATAATCTGTTCTGGTCTCTGGGCCAATCTGCCTGTGCTGTGCTTTCGTTTGTGTTCTGTATCCAGGTCAGAACGAAGCCTTGGAGCGCGAGAACAACACGGTCAGCTTCAAGCATGACAAATGCAGAAAGCATGTGGGAAAGAGAAGGATGGATTTCAACCTAGACAGTCTGAAAGGCAAAACTTGGAATGCAAGGCTCTGAGCTCCACATTCTTCAACTGCAAGCCACGTTTTTACATGATACTTGTGCAATTCCTGTTCCAAGCTTCGCACGAAGAGAGCCACTCAAGACAGGCTCGGGGAGGGTATACTCAATGACGATAGGATCATTCACCCTGACTTCAAACCGGATGAGTAGAAGAAAAAGATACAGTAATTGCGAAGTGCAGGCTTCATGCAAATGTTTTTGTTTTGACCGTCTGTCTCTTTATACTTGAAACTTCAGTGTTTAGCCAAGCTTCACTTGGACTGGCTGCAATCGCTGCACAGTCTCTGTTGCTATGTCCCATATGAAGTCAAGGCCAGAGACCTCAGATACAACGAGGCCCAAAAAACATCAGATGATAAAGGAATTTAAAAGATATGTATAGATATGTCAAAACCAATAGTACCCCTGTAGTTCACATCAAAATAGCTGGGATTTATGGATGTTCATCCCCCTAAAAATTGTATTTTTATAGGTATAGATCCATAGCCATATGTTTTTGGAAAGTCCAGAAAAGTCTGGCCACCTGGCCACCCGGCCTGAACTGATTTTGCAGCGTTGAAGAAGGTGTCGCTCACCCGAAGGACCATGTCATAGTTTCCTCGCTAGTGGGGTGTACCATGGATTCATCAATTAGCATATGATTCTCATATGATGCTTTATCCTCCGTGAGGCAGAAGTCAGCTGCTCCCGCTGTTGTGACTGAAATGATTGGCATAAACTGTAAGTAGAGTTGAATTAGGTAATCATGTATTCTTCGCACAGAAGAGACCATGCCCGAAGAATTTTGTGTGCATGAAAGGAATGTATCATCGTGATGTAGCAAAGTTTCGCAACAGCTTTAGCAACCTTTGCTCTTTGTCACCCATGATATGCATGATATTGTTCTCTTAAGTCTCTTAAAGGAAACAAATCGGCCCTTCCTGTTTCACACGCCCCAATTCTGATGTCCTCCACTGACCAGGCTCGTTCCATTGCCGCCCACTCCATCTGAGTCAGAGCTCTGAAAGAAATCACTGCACCCTACTCTCAGCACTGGCAGCACTGGCAGCACCGGCAGCACTGGCAGCACTGGCATCTGTCAGGAAGTCCAACTTTGCTCTGACTTCTCAGTTTTTCTGAGGCGCTAACTGGCCGTCAAGACTTGACGAACGTACGGCGAAGGCCTCAAACTTCTCGCTGACCATTCAAACTTGCTTCGATTTTCTTCCTTTCTTCTTCCTGTTCAGCATTTGCACAGCATGTGGAAAGCTCCACCAACCGCCTGCCATCCAACAACTCATAGAGGTTTCCAAGGACAAGCTGAAAGGAGTGGTTGCCTTTGTAGGTCACAGCCTGGGAGATCAAAAGTTGGTGCAATCGTAACATCAAGAGACACAAACAGTGCCAAGTGGTGGTGGCTACAGCACGATTAGAAGGAAGGGAAGGGAACAACCCTGGCCTTTTCCAGCTGAATCTGGTAAGGTGAGTTGGTGTCCTGCACGTAAAAACATATGAAAACGTGACAAGTTCAGTGCTGTCCTTGCTTTGTTCAAAGCTTCTAGACCTTGCTTTGGTATGTTTTGGGTTCAGGATTTCATGGTGATTTCATGGTGACCCTGGCAGTCCTGGGCTTGTTGGCCCGAGGATGGTCCAGTGAACGTCATGATGATCCACACATCGTCGGGATTCATGTCCTCCGCCGAATCTACAAGGCGCTGCAGAAACAGTCAAATTCTGAAGAATATGTATAATTATATATATATATATTATATGTGATATATACATATGTGATATGATCATATATATAAACTATTATAGAATATTATAGATAGATAATGTATAGATGATGTATAGATTCGATCATATATGTATGGATGGATGGATGGATGGATGGATGGATGGATAGATAGATAGACAGACAGACAAATAGATAGATAGATTCTGTCAACCTGCTTCGCGGCTTTGAAGCCACTCTTGCAACATGCAATGCAATAAAAGCTCAGAAGGACCACAAATGGAAGCTCACAGAACAAAAGCGAAGCTAGACAGCAGTGATCAAAAATCCAACCCGGGGCATTCCGGCATTCTGCTGTTCCAGCTTTGCTAAGTCCAGGTATCCCGCTGGCCTCTTCCAGGTAGTATCCAACGGTGATTCCTTGCTTCACCTCACCTGACCTTAATGCAAGTCAGTCACAGTGCAACATGGGGAATCTCAATTCGAAATGATTGCGTTGTACCGCCGCACCATGTCAAACCAAGGGATCAGCGGTGGGGACCAAAGTGTTGGAGCCAGAGTCTCTAAATCGTATCTCCTCAGAGCGTTTGTTTGGATAGGTGATGCACGGTGATGCAGTGACGATGCGAAGGGGGTCGAAATTTGCTCCTTCTAAGCGTTCTAAGGTCCTAGCACCTCGTATCTCTGAATCCAATGTGTTGCAACAGGGTGATTGAAGGTGTCCTGTTGGCAAGCTGAGTTGGAGACCCATCGAATGCAAGGATATGCAAGGATATGCAAGGTGGGAATATCATGGAATATCAGGCGTTGCAGCTTTGTTGGAAAAGGCCTGGTACTGAAGCCGCACAGAATAAGCACCGCCATCCACCAGCCGGTGTTCCGTGGTGCCGTTGACCCAGGTGGAGGTGATGTTCCGGATGGCAGCTTAGACGCACGCAGCATGAGGAACACCGTCACACTCAACTCACGTTGGCAAACTTGCTTATGCGCATGCAAACATCGAGATCATGGTACAGATACATAATCACAGAATCTGCAGCTTTAGGAGTGGAGAATAGTGGAGATCTGCGAACGCAAATGCAACAACACTGAGTCTCAAACGTGACGCTCCAAGTCGGATATCATACCAAAGCGTCAAGTCCAATGCAGAGACTTGCAGTTGGTTTATTGTCGGCGCATTCCACGACTCGGGAAACTTGATGATGTGTGGTGAATATGGATCCTCAGCAAGGAAGCTATTTTCACTTGACTCCAAGAATGCAGACAGAAAAGCAGAGCCCAAGCAGTTGAAATGCGCCTCTGTCCCATCGATGTGCTCAAAGGTCAGCCTGAATTTGGAGGCGATAAGCTGCTGTCATTAGAGTCGTCAAGAGTCGTCATGATTTGGAATCGGTGCATTGGCGCTTCTCAACTCTGGGCTTCTCACAATGGCGAATCTGTCAAGGCAAATTCTGGAAAGAGGATGGCCTAAAAATCTCAGTGCTCAGGGGCCCCCTGTCGAAGCAGCAGCTTGTTACAGGTGGTTGCTGAGGACTGCACCATCATGATGTGTTGGTAGGTCCTCTTGGGCTCGGTGTAGCCCGCAATGTACGGCGTGAGCCGTACCGATGAGTCCTGGAAAAATCGTCATGCTGCAAGATGCTCCTTCTGCTCCTTCAACAAAGCACAGAGACCCTCAAGTCCTCTTCCATGATGTCAAAAGGGTCGTTGGCAAATTCCATGATTGACGGCCTTTGCACAGCGGACTATTTGTGTAAATTTCAGATGTTCGGATACCTTTACAGTGGCTTTAGATGATTTAGGAAGCATCTTTTGAACGTCAGCGTAGTACAGGTCTTTGAGGCAGCAGCGGATATGTGGCCGCATCCACAGGTACAGTAGCCTGACCTACTGTATTGCCTCCCCAGCATTTTGCCTCAGAGGGCAGACGGGCATCAGTTCTCCATCAAGCTGTCACGTTCTCAAAACAGTGTCGAGACTCTCTCCCCAAAACCTGGAAGGGAGCTTCAAAAAGCAAATTGAACGTGGCAGTGTGATCTCCAACGTTTCTGAGTTGCAAATTAATTTATGCAGCACAGAAGGACACTGACAATTGATTCATTGATTTTTTTGATAATGTTGCGTAATGCTAGTCGTAGTAGTGGTACGTACAGTGGTAGTGGTAGCAGCAACAGTAGCAGCAGACGCAGCAGTGTCAGGGTTGCTCTGAGTGTGCTTGTAACAATCCACCGCGCACATCAAAATGCAAGTCTCAGAGCTCAGAAAGAGCAACTGACACGAGCGAAAAATCGTGAGACCAACCACTCCAACACAACCTGGGACTATTCGTCTGAGATGGCCTTCTACTAAGCTCCATATGCTCCATGGAAAAGAACTTACGGACGACAAGACACGAGAGAGAGAGAGAGGGAGTGAAATTACAGTACGCGCGCAAACCAAAATCAAGTCGTTGATGAAGCAGCTGAGAACTCCTAGCAACCCCTCTTCTTAGTTGGAAGTAGCTGGATGACTTCTTGACAGCCGCTCCACGTATAGGTCTCGCCTTCTTGTTCGTGTCGAGCACGCAGGCATGGATGCCACCAGAGCTTAATATCGTTGCATTTCCAGGTGTTTGGAAGTTCAGGCCTCACTGGACAGACGGCACAAATCCAGCACTCCTGCAAACACCAAGCGCAAAACCTTCACCAAAGAATGCGAAAGAAATATGAGTCACTGGCATGAAAGAACTTGGTTCCGCACCATACTGGTCTACACGGCCCCAGCACCAAACATCCATCCCTAATGTGAGGCCACATGTGTGGTAGTTGCCCGCTGAAATCGAGGTGAAGATCTCCTGCAAAGTTGCACAATGGATCTATAGAACTGTTGAACAGGTTGTTCCAACTGTTCTTGCTTTCAGAGGTACTGTTGAACAGGGAGTTTCATCAACCGCAGCAAAGGCAACCCACCAGAAATGCAATATTTTTTAAAATGTTCGTTAAATTATATGTGAAATGTGTTGATGGCCGCTCATATGTTCATGCCAGTCAGAAATTTGGCCTGTCCTGGGTGCCGGTGCGCCCCTGCTCCTTCAAGGCAGTGACAAATCGACAGAAAAGTCTACAGAATTGTCTTGCTCATGTTTTTTAATTGTTTTTTCATGTCTCATATTTGCCTGAAGCAATTGACAGAAAATTGCATCATTTGTGTGTTCCTAGAAGCCCTCGCTGGCTTCTGTTTTTGTGAGTGTTTTCCGTACTTGCCGAAGTGCCCCTTTTAATCGGTTCAAGGCATTCGTATTTTCAAGGCTTACTGCCTAGAATGTTTTCCTAAAGTCTGGTGTTGAGCTTTCAGAATATCTGGTCGCAAAAACGTGCTCGCGGATTTGCCGAACTTCAAAATAGTGGGTTCCTGAAAGCTTCAAGAAGAAAGAAAATAAGAAGCCACATAGGACTTTTTGTAGATTCAAAGTGATTCGACTAGGAACGTTGAACACCGCAGCACAGATAGCAAAAGTAGAGTTCTCCAGCTCAGGAGAATGGCTCAGAAGACCTGCACTCAAGTTGCTGTCTTTACTTGTGTTTCTTGTTTGAACCTTTCAAGTCTCCTGCCTTGCCATTTGCGATGCTTAACACATGACAATCCAAGAGCAACTGCAAATCTGGCAGCAGACTAAGAACCAGAATCCAACAAAGGGTGAACAATCTGCGCCTTGTTTCAGGCATACTGCAGTAGGGTTTGACAGCTCTGTTGAAAGGCAACATGAGCTTTTGTTGGGACTCAATTTTGGGCATAGCTGTTCAGAAACTGGATGCAGTGTCTGGAGCATGCCCAAAAGTTCGACCGTCAGCATATGTCAACTCAAGACAGCTAGCCACAGCGGACACTCATGTCGCTCCGCAGCGTTCACAGGAAGTGAGCAGAGTTTTCTGTGCGCATAAAGGTGTTTCTTTCCCATGTGGTGTTTCTGCCGAGGTTTGCTCGCAGCCGCCCTTCTCAGCCGCTCTCGCAGTCGCCTGATGACCTTTGCCCCGTAAGCCATTTCATACGGTTCTTTTGCATTCATGGCAAAATATGGCAAATGTTTCCATGGTTTCATTAGGCTGTAAAGCTGCTTGTCACAGAGATCATGCGGGAGACTCACCGGCTGTCACTACGATTTTCCTAGATAGAGTTCGGCCTGTTTAGCCCTGTTCAAGTACCTTCAGGCAGGATGCACCCTATGCAAGAGTGAGGAAGAGTGAGGTCCCCGAGAATGTCAAGAGTCTTGAGCTGAAGTGCTGATCTTTACAACTTGCAAAGCTTGAAGCAGCTTGAATGTCTCCTTTCCAGGAACTTGAAGCTGCGCGTTGGAGTCATCGCCCCAGCAAATCACGTTGTCCTGTGACATTTTGGAACCAGCAGCAATGAAAGCTCTGGCGGCTCTGGCGGCTCTGGCGGCTCTGGCCACAAAGCTGTCCTCTTGACGTCGGTTCAAAGCTTGCACGGCACTTTGCTCCAAAAGGCCACAGCAGTGCCGGTCACCACAGGCAACTTCCTACAAGCACCGAAGCCCCGCAGGAGACTAGTGGACAAAGGGGCAAGGAGTGAGGCTCAAAACAAATGGATAACATGGCCAGTGAACGATTTCGCTCAAATACCTCTTGCATAGCCTGCGTCTTGAATCTGAATTTCATCAATATGTTCAAAGATGTGCAAATCAACCGATAGAACCTTCTTTTTTTGCTAATTATATAATGTTACAAATGTTGTGTCAAGAATTGACGGCTGCATAGCAGTGCTGTGATCTCAAATATCAAGACTCATGAAGCTTGGTTTGCTTATCAAAGAATAGTGCTGCAGCTCCTGCCATGTGACATCCGCATTGTCCAAGTAGGGCACTGCTTTTCGGTCATAGCCTGTGGAACCACAACTGACGCAGAAGGTGATGCAACAGCTGCAACAGCTGCCATAAAATGCACAAAGCCGAGCAAAGCCTCAAGGCATCTCAAGGCAATTCACAAAAGAAAAGTCTCACGCCATCAGAATCCATCAGAATCCATCGGACCATGGGACCTTGTTTCCCCCAGCAGAGAATAGTTCCGGTGCTGTTCACGCCACAGGTAGAAACGGTTCCAGCATCCACTTGGCTCCATGTGTGGCCAGGTGGTACCTTGGAGAGTACAGAGTCCAGAGTCACGGCTGAGATTGAAGCAGTATCAATGTCATGTTACAACAACCAAGTTGCAAGCATTAGCGAAGGATAGAACTGCATGTTCCAGGCAAGACAAATGTTAACAGAAAAAACACCCATCCAAGAGCAATCAAGGCAAATAATATGATATGAATATGTAAAACATGAAAAGTTTGATGGAAATGTCATATCAAAGAACAAATTAAATTTGTAGGATCGCAATATCAGAAAAATAGAAATATATAGCATATCATGCAAAGGGTTTCAAGCGACAGTGTTCAGCTTTTCCGCTGAACTGCTCATCAAGTATAGACGGCTTATGAAAGGAAGAAGATGAAGAAGGAAGATCCGTTTCCACACGTCCACTTTCCTTCAATAGAATTGAAGTCACTGTTTTCGACACATGCCTTACCATGGCTTTCGTACTCGTCCATTCTGCCCTGTCAACTTGGCAATTCCAAAGACGATTCATCCAGAAATTCTCTCGCCAAGACACAGCAAGCGTCTCATCTATAGGACTTCCCCAGCACAGCAACTCTGCACCATCAGTGATTCCACAAGTGTGGGCCTCGCCGTTCAACAGTAAACATCGGGGAGATCCAAGAATAAACAAATAGCATCAAATGGCATCAAATGTTATCAAATGGCATCAAATTGCATTAGTGCAACACGCCTTTCCAAGAGTCAGTTGTAGAAAGCCTGAGCAAATTCAGTTGAATGCTGATAAAGGATGTGGCATGGCAATTCCAAGGCAATGGAAGGTTCAGGTGCTGCGTTGAGCTACGCCACTGTATCCAGCAGGGACATCACATTGACCTTCTCTCTGTCGACCCCAACAAACTGTCTCACCTTAGATGCCAGCCATGCCCGGCCCACAGCAATAGTGCTGGCAGTTCCTTGAGGAACAGCTTGGGTTTTAAGTATTACGCAGGCACAATCAGGCACATGTTTATATCTGTGCAACAGCCGTTTCGGCAAATAGCTCACACGCTCGACACCTCCAAGTTCTCTGATCACATCGGAGGCGCCACAAATCAAAGAGGTCAGAAACTGAATGGATAGCAAGAGATTGAACTGGAGCACCCATCACATACTCCAGGAGCATTTCCCACAACAAATACGACATACAGCAACACAATTGCCCAGCGAAGCCACATGCAAGCAAGACTAAGAAATTGTCAAGGCCCTGACTATCTCGGGACACTAGAAAAAGTACAATTAAAAGTAGACAGAAATATAGATCCTGACAGAATTGCTTCCTATAATAAAGGGTGTCAAATACAAGTAAAGTTGCAGGGACAGCATGAAATTCCATCAGTTTCAACTTCCCATTGCATGTGAGAGCTGCGATAACCATTGGAGCAAAGTCACTGGCATTGGTGATTCCACAGGAATGGGAGATACCGGCCCTCATGTACGTCCACAAATATCCTAAGGGCACGTAGACCTGCAATGCATAGCAGATCATAGCAGCATAGCCCATAGCGTTGCCAATTGCAGATGTGAGCTTTGGCAAAAGAAAAACAAACACGTTGGATCCCAGTTGGATCCCAGTTGTGACACAGTGCGATCGCAATTTTCCAAACAAAGCAGCGAGTCCAGACTGTCTCACTCTGACATTTTGTCCTGGCTTGCTTCCTCCCAGTCCATGAAAGGATCCTTGTCCTCTCTAATGGTGGGGGAAACAGCAAAAGTAGCACAGCATGAGTGCTGCATCTTCAAATATGCAACAATGAAACAGCATGAAACAGCTGACAGGTCTTTGTGTCAGCGCGAGCATCACAAGCATCACACAGATAACTTTCTAGACGTGTTGTCATCCACTAGTTGAAAAGCCCTCAGTAGTTCTTCCCCACTCACGAAGTCATCTTGAAATTTCACCGCATTGACGATCTTGTCAATATTGGCCTGTGCTACAATGCAACAAACTCACAGACAAACTCACACAATCTCAGGACCTTTCAAGCCTCCGCAGGAACTTGACAGGCAAAAACAACCCTGCTGAGAGGGCAACCCTCATGGCACCATCTATGACTGTTTCAACAGTGCTTGACCTGCAGCTTCTGCACTGCTTCCTGGCATCTCCTATTGCCTATAACTTAGCTATAACATGCTATAACTTACCTTTTTTACACTTCACCCTGCGCCTGGAGCAGTTCGCCCTTCACCAAGGAATTCAGCGCTTCCAAGCTCCAGCGCACCTGGTCTCTTGAGATCAAACCGTTGTTGCCCACGTAGCGGAAGAAGCCCGACAAGGCGTTTCGATGCGCCCAAACCTCTAAAAGGTCACCAGCACGTGGTGAAACAAAACTTGGTCCAGCTGCAGCCAGTAACAGCTAGTCATCATGTACATAAAGTGTCATAAAGATTCATAAAGTAAGATTCAGTAAGATCAAGAAATCATAGAAGATAATAGAAGAGAAGGCAGAATGAAGCAGAATGAAGCAGAATGTATCTGTGTAAGCCCTCCTTGCGTCCTTGTCATCACCACACTAATCTATCGCAAAGCTGCAACAGCTTCTGTCCCCAGTTTTGGCTTTGGGAGCGTGCTGGCAGGACACTTGAAAACAAAGAAGGTCTAGCATGGCTTGATGAGTCAATGAGCGAGGATCTTGGAAGTCAAAGAGGCTCAAAAATTCCAAGTAGTTCAGCTTGCCTCACAGTCAACAGAGTCAACAGCCAGGTCTGACACTATTGAAGTGTGTCCAATCATAAAGAATGCAATGCGCACTAACAATCCTGTTCAGCCTCCCATACTGTCTTTGCGTCGACTCCGAATATGCTTATCTAATTTGCTCAAATACGTTCCTAATTCAAATACAGCAAGATTAGCTTCTGAGGCTTGACCTAAAAACTTAAGGCATCTTTAACATGTTCTGCGCTGCAGAGTGATCTGCCTGACCCCGTGCTGTCGGCCATCTTCAGCAAACCGCGCAAGTCCTCCTCGACATCTGGGTCCACCTTAATCTCGCTGTTCCGGTTTGCAGTGTCCACTTCTACTGTTGTTTCCCAAGATGACAACAATAATTCTGTCCCGCCTGTTGACCTGTTGCAAGATGCAACCGCTTCTTCAAAGCAGTGAAACCTTCCTCGATGGAGACAAAACCTCATATTCCAGCAGTCAATGCAAGCGGACACTTTGGATAGATCCGATAAAATAATAAAGACCTATAAGAACAACATGAAACAATTACATTCTGCGAAAATAAAAAGGCTGCCAAGAGTCCATCTCTGTCAACATCTGCTATGTCAAAGAATTCCATCCTGATCTCCCAAGCAAGACTATCCAAGATCCGACTGATCTGTCTTAATTCAAATTTCAAAAACATATCTGCAGACCCTGTGCTGCTTTCAAGAATGCACACCATACTGCATGGAGCAGCACAGTTTCCAGCACAATACAACCACTTCATGACTACTGTCAGTGCTGGAAAACTTTGTCGAGTACAGTTCCATGATGTTTCCAATCCGTGTTTGACAAAGCTCTTTACACCCTGAATATGTCTGCATGACATAGTTGCTGGCTAAGCAGCAGCGTGTCTGCAGAAGCAGCGCCTAAACTGCTGAGCCTTGTCCACAAAATACGCACATTTTGACAGTCTGATGCCAGGCGACAAAATCGATAAAATCGACAAAACATCCAAAAACATCTGCATGTGACCTGCAACAATTTGGCATAACAGGCAAGCTACCTTTGACGCCACCGGCGCTTGCTTCCCCCCAGCAACCTTGAAACCTGACAGGCCAGATCGAATTGACGGCCTTCCAGTTTTGCGCGCACGCCTCGGCAGGCATTCATACTGCAGGGCTGGGTCTTCACAAAGGCGCAAAGCGACAAATAAACAATCACTCCAAATTTTGCGTTTGAAAACCCCTCACTCAAGAGCTGCGCGCTACTATGTAAAAGCGGCAGCAACATTAAACATTAGACCCGGAAAAATCTGAAGTATGTTGCACAGTTGTGCATGTGCATCTGTGACACTTACCCGGGAAATGCTAATCTTCTCTGACATGCTATCACAACATGTTCGAATTTGCGACTCTTGTCTGCACAAACCCTAGACTCACAATCAATTCACCGATTTCAAGATCGGCCAAGATGTGGATCTGCCAGGACGCCTGCGGCGCATTTCCATGCAGAAAGGAACTCGGCGATATCAATTGAAGCACCGGCATTGCCAATATGAGCTTCCAAGCTGCGTCGTACGGCCGCCATTTCTGGACCTCAGTCATCGACAGGCAGCGATGAAAATATCCACATTGCCCACGCAAGAGACCCCCCAATCTAGAAGATGCAAGCAACACTGGTTATGGAAGCAGTAACAGATCAGGTTAAGCACTGGCGGAACTGCAGCAGCAGGAACTTGTTTTTGTCAAAGCAGGCAGTGCTATGTCTAATGACCAGGATCGCATACCAGGATCTCTACAAGCATTTCAAAAGATCGGCAAAAAAGGACCGTCTAGGGGATCTATGGGGATCTTACAGTACAAGATCTTCATACAAAAACCTCTGAAGATCATCCCAAAAGAGCTTTCATACAAGCACCTCTGCAATACAGGCCATCTTCCAGATCTTCATGCAAGGACCTCTAGTAATACATGGCATCTTCAAGATCTTCATGGAAGGACATCGAAAAGGATTTCCCCAGGATCTCCACAACTCCACGAGGTTGCACCGACCTCCACAACGTCATGCAACAGCCTCTTAAACTCTTACAGGATTTCGCCAGGATCTTCACAAGATGTCCTCATAAGTGTCAAGATCTTCAGATAAGGACCTCGAAGAATGGCACTATGAAACTCTTGCAAGATCATCATAAAAGGGCCTTCCAGAGAACTCCTAAAAGATCTTTCTGCCAAGATCTATGAGAATCAGCTATGAGCACCACGCCGCAACGAGAGCAGGCCCAAGGCGCACAAAGTGACGAGAGGGTTGCCCGAGCGATATCAAAATATGTGACACGCACAAAGTGACGAGAGGGTCGCACCAACGCATGGTACGATTTCACCAAGTACTGCGCGCATCGCGAGACATGAAAATTAACCATGACAAGTCAAAGTTTTATCCCTGGGTTGTAAAAACTTTTGGCTGAGGTCTACAAAATCCTGCACCTGCCAAGAAAAATGAGCCCGATGCATCCGAAGTACTGCCCCTGCCATGCAAGTTGATCCCCATGTACCAGATCAAAACTAACGGCAGCTTCACAAAACAAGACTTTCGGGCCTTTTGAAGCGTCGTCCAAGTTCACCAAACATTTCGCCTGCCATGAAACATGACCTCCGAAATCACCTCTGGTTTTGACCCAAGCCTGCCAACGTTTTAGCAACGTGCGCAAAATACCACGCGTGCCACGCGGATGGTCGGAAGTCTTGCACCTGCCACGACAAACGTGCATATGCCGCATAGCTCCAAAAACGGACACGCCGCGACGGAAAGATAGACCTTCAAAAATGATCCTAGTGGTATGCACATTTTACGCATGCACATCTCACAAAGACTTTTGCGCGAACCGGCGCCAACAAAACGATCAACCCGCAACGCGAACCCTGAACAAACCCCGGCTTGACCCCTTCCGTAAGAACCCCTCAGTGTGGACACACTGTTTGGGGAATGAAGATCGTGTAGATCACAAAGATATATGATATGTACATTAAATAATTTTTCAAACAACGTTGAGGCATTACAGCTCAATGGGAATAAAAATCAACATTGGACTGGATCCCTTGAGCAGAATGCTGTTCCCTACAGCCTTGGCAGGCAATCTTCCAAGTCCGGTGCTTTACATTCAGCCTTACTGGCCTTACATCTCTCTTGTGCTTCTTCTTCTTCTTCTTCTTCTTCTGAGTCACTGGCCTGACACATGGTTTCTTTGGAGAATCTCATCGAAGCCTAAGCTTCACATTTTCAAGCCACTGTTGATACTTGTTGATACAAGATCCAATGCAGCATAAAGGCGTTTCAGTTGGTTGATCTGGCTGATCTGGTTGATCTGTTCAGTCAACCGGTCACAGAGGCCCAGGCCATCCAACAGCTCTTGGGGAGGAGCTGCTCTCCGGCCAGCCTGCAAACCAACTTGAGGCCAGGATGGGGGTACGAAAGCTATCTATTGGGTCCAGCAAGCGAGAACCCCCCAATGCAGCAATCGTCTCTCGTCAGGTTTTTGCAAAAAAGAAAGACAAGATCCAAAACAACGCCCCCCGAATGGAAACCCAAATCTGCACTAGGCGCACGCAAGATGTTCAAGGCAGTGCAACATATGTATGATGATGGTGATGGTGATGATGATGATGATGGTGATGATGATGATGATGATGGTGATGCTGATGATGATGACGATGACGATGACAAGGATGGTGATGATGATGATGATGATGAGATGATGATGATGATGATGATGATGATGATGGCCATGATGATGATGGCCATGATGATGATGGCCATGATGATGATGGCCATGATGATGATGGCCATGATGATGATGGCCATGATGATGATGGCCATGATGA
>Ga0126342_10001419_pt1 | contig 33648 bp, 19 predicted proteins | sample Cyp1metagenome_FD_92528 | JGI IMG/M metagenome (GOLD analysis project Ga0126342, IMG submission 92528) | Coral microbial communities from Lord Howe Island, Old Settlement Bay, Australia - Cyphastrea 1 metagenome | ecosystem: Host-associated > Invertebrates > Cnidaria > Coral ...
ACATCATGTCTTGCAGTAGTGACGAATGCGTAGCGTAGCTTCACATCATGTCTTGCAGTAGTGACGAATGCTATCACACCCCACCCCACCCCAATTTGTGGGCCGGTAAAAGGTCCGTCTGCATAAACATGTTGTGTGGTATTATCCTCAGGTGATTCAACATAGCTACGGAAAATCACTGTTTTTTATATTTGAACAGGTGTCAAATGTTTTTAAAAGGTAAATCATCTACAAATGGACCATGTTCGTGACATTTCGGGGATGTGTCCGCCCCAAAACGAGGCCCAGACCTTTTTGGCCGTGAAGGATGCTGATGAGGCCCGCTACCAGTCAATCATTGATTGATTTGACAGTCCAACCTGGTGAATAAAAAATGCAGGACCTTTCGATGGGTAAACTTAACCTACCCTCTGGTAAACTAACATAACTATGGAAAATCACCATTTTTAATGGGAAAATCCACTATAAATGGCCATTTTCAATAGCTATGTTAAATTACCAGAGGGTACAACCTTGGTTGGAGTTGCTAGTAGGCAAATTTCAGTCGCTCACCACAATATTAGTGCGTCGCTCAATGGTTTCGTCAAAAAATGTATAGGCCGTTACAAACCCCAAAAAATATGTTGCAACATGTTGCAACATAGTCACTGACAAGATGCCATTTTTGAGTTTTAAGCTGGGTTCAAGGGTACAGCAGCACTCCTAAAAATGCATTGACATTATATGATTTGCTGACTTGCAACTGAGGGTGGCAATTGGCTACAACGAAGAAATCAAAATCAACAGCAACAGAGGTCGACCAAAACTCCGTGGACAGGGACCAAGAGCCGGAGTCAGAGCCCGACGACGAATAAGATGGTTGCAGCTCAAGCTTCGATGGCCTCGTCACTGTCGTCGGCTGGCTGCATCGAAGGGTGCCTGCAGAATTTGCCCACGGAGTGCTACTTAACAAGCTTAGCGTTATATCCCATTAACAAACGTGCGATATATCTACTACTACCCAAGCGTTGATCTTAGCTAACTACGCGGCACCACATGGCATCAATGGATGGCCAGGCCATGCAGCATGTCCAGGAGGGTGAAGTCATTTGCCAAGAGGGCCAGGCGGACGTCGGGGATGGGATGGAAATAGCTAGGAAAAAAAGCTACACGATGGGATTGATAGATTGATCTTTATGGATTATGCTCCGTTTTATATCGTTTTATCACTTTTGTCATGTGTTACACTGAAATCCCAGAGGGGAATCCATAAAACATGGGGAGTTCAAAATATGGGGCACGCCCAGTGAATGGCGAGTTGATTGAAAGTTGGGAGGGGATTCGACCAGCGAATGGGGGCAGAGCTGGGTAAATCGATTGGTGAATGTGAAAGGCTATCAAACGTTTGTGGCGGAGGAGGTTGCTTTCAAAAATGGAGATTTGAAGCTACAAAACTGGTGATATCCCAAACAAATTTTGCATAAAGCGACCAGGGCATGATGTGGAGAAGTTTGACAACCATTTTGATGAATATGTCATATCATGTTTGAAGAAAGTTTGGCGTCATGCGCATGTGTCAAAATTCAACGCCCAAGCACGTTGAGATATAAATCTGATTGGAGGATTGACGACTAAAGATCATCATTTCAGGCCTGCAAATGGCATGTTTGATGATTTTTGGATCATTTTTGGTGGCTGAAGTCCCCATGTTTCACCGTGTTTCTTAGTTTCAACCATAGTGCATCACCAAAAATAGCTCAAACTATGCTCACATAGGTTTTTGACCGTCTGCAACCATCATAAAAACCATAGATTGATATATATATATATAGATTATGTTTTTCTGCAAATCTCAATGTGTCCCATCTCCAGCCGGTTTGCAGAAGCCAGTGCCGTGTGCGCCAGGATGAGACGGGGCAGATCATTGGATACATCCTGCGCTCCTACGCACGGCAGACTCAGTGGAGTTCAGCCGTGTAGAAAAGGATATGATGTAAGTTATGGTTCCATCATGTTCAATCATGTTCAACCTTTCTGAAAAACCCATGTTTGATTTGTGAATGAACCCACAGTTGTTTGTTTCTTTCTTTGTTGATTCATTTTCAATATACTAATTCATTTTAAGTTATGCAATAAAAACTTGTGTTTGAAGTTTTAAGAAAGATTGAAATTATTAAAAAAAGGCCCTGCTAAAAAGATTGGACGTTGAACGTGCTAAAGGTAGGAGTGAAAGCCAGCAGGTCCCTTCCAGTGGCCATATATAGCCAGTGAAGTAGATTTATAGTGTACCCCGGATGATTACATGATAGAAAGGTAGATAGAAGAACAATTAAATAGGTACAAAAATTGATGGATAGAAAGATATATGATATATATATATTTATATATATATATATGATATGTACAAACATCTTGGGATGCTAAGTATTTGTGAATTGATGTCCCTTTGAGCTTGGTCTACGCTAGTGGGGAGTCGTTGATTCCTGTGTCAATTGCACATTACAAGCTGGTATTTTGATGTATTTTGCGGGCCCCTCTTTCCGATGGCTTGCTTAATCCACATTAAATCCAACATGTACTGTACTGTGTAAACCATCAGAAACCTATTCAAAATCATTATAAATGACTATATATCACCAAAAAAAGGCTCCATCCTGCCTTTCCGAGTCACGCTTTTTTTCAGGTCGCCATCCTGAGACACGACATGCTCACAGCCAAGAAGGAGGTTGGGAAGCTAAGGAGCAGTATCCATAGTCCCTGTTAAATGGGGAGCCAAGGAGCTACGAAAAGTTGCCTTAAAAGCAATACAGTTGGACCAGCAAAATTTTCGTGATTTTACCAGACATTGTTTTGTAGTTAGTCAATAGAAACAACTTGGAACTACAGTTGCAAAATGTGGAAGTTCACTGTCATTTTTAAGATGTCATCAGCATGTGTTTGGAACTACGCTGTGTTCATGGCTTATATTGAGATGATTTGGGTTACGACTTATTGGTTAGTATATCCGGATTTCCTAAGTTGGTTATTTGCTTACTTGCAGGGTGGAACATCACCAAAAAAGAATTACATTTACTATGGTTACATCTGGAAAAAGTGAACTTTTCAAGCTTGGGTAGCAGACATATTCAGGCTAGACGCAATGTGGTCAACCAAACTTAAAGGGCTATTCCACCAAACTTCGACATTGGATTGCAATACGATCGAAAAGAGTAACTTTGCAATGATTCATCTCCTCCCCAATATTGAACATCCTCCTGGAAACCATGATTTAGTACTGGATATGGAAACTGATCCTTGATTGAGGGTGTCAAAAAAAATGGAATATGAACCAGGGACGGGACTACGTTGCTGAAGATGATTTGTTGTTGTCCCATGTTGTTAGCCATGTGGGGACAATGCGAATACTGTGTGTCTTGGCCAGAAATGCAAGTTCAAAATGTTTATCCCAAACGGGAAATGGTCCCATGAATTTGAGTTAAAACCTCTTTGATGACACCGGAGGGTAAACCCCCAGTATTGTTTGTTTATAATCGCATAAAATATCCCCATTGCATGCCAATCATAGGTGATTTGTTGCATGATTTTCACACGTGTGGTTTAAAACCCGCCAAAAACTCTAGATATCTCCATCTCCATAACTACTACTTTCCATCAACCAGAGATTACTCCCATGTTTTCTCATTATTTACCCAGTGACTATATCATAAATCCCATTGATAGATATAAAGTAAGACCCGCTAGATGTCCAATTTGGTTTTGAACTAGGTTAACCATGGTGTATGGTAGATATTATGTATATATATATGTATCAAACTAGTTAGTGGCTTCATAAACCAACATGGCCATACCTGGGGGGGGCAGTTTTCCTATGACTTTCCCATGAACTGAGGAACCAGAAAAATCCTGGGGAAACCATAGGTTTCCCACATTTTTCTGTACGTTTAATGCAGGGCACATGTCTAAAAATCGCCTCGGTTTGGCTTTTTTTGGCCATGAAGCTGGCAACATAGAACTCTGAGCACTTTTTTGCGAGGGTTGGGGTTGGGGTGCACTAAACATGGAATACGCAAGACTTAGCTATTCAAAACACACATGTAAAGACTAAAATATTACATACATACATCACATTGCATTGCATTACATTACACATAAATATATACATATAAGTATGACAGTGGATATTTTGTCAAAAGCTTCAGGCGCCTGCTCATGTATTCACATTTTGTGAAAGTGCATTGAATCCAAATCACCAGCATGGCATCAGACCGCAGGAAGGCTCCCTAATCCTGACCCGCACAAGAAACCACGGCACGCCTTTGGCTGCTGGTGTGCGCGTAGGTTTCCTTGTAGGCAATTACATGGTACGCAGCCTTTGAATGCTTTGCGAACATGTTCGTTCGCTTTGTTCGTTCTAGGACATCATTGGCGATCGATGGGCATTTGACAACTTTCTTAGCTTCAAAGCCATCCAGACCCTGGAGGAATCTGGTGCAGCTACTTGGTGGTCCCAGGGCATGAAGCTGTGCGAGTACAGACCGATCGGCGGCGCCGATCGATATCCAGAAGACAATGCCAATTCAATGCTAGAAATTCATTACTGCGGTGCCGTTGGATTGAACTGGAATCGCAAGGCTCCTGGAGCGCAACCCCACCATATCTCAGCACCAGAAGCGTTCATAGGAACGCTTGTGCAGAAGGACCAGTGCCCGGATGTGCCTGGATGTAAGAAGAAGTTCTGTTTGATTGAGCAGCAGCAGGATCCTACATAATGTGTAGTTAATACATTTCGCCCATAGAAGGAAGGCAACATTATTTTCATATATCTTCCAATGGGTTTATCATTTTCCCACCATTTTCCCATCATTTTCCCATCAGGGGTTCCACAACAGGCCGAAAACGCCAACGCCAAGTCCAAGGACATAGGCACGGACGACGGTCCTGGTGACCATTATCTCAGAGAAATAGCATATCATAGGATGTACAATAGTAGGATGTAGTGGTGTTATTTCTTTAATTTTTTGGGGAGCAACACAGATGGATTTGTTTTAATGAAATGGGATTTCGCCAACGACATGTGGGCTTAAATAGGATTTAAGCAACAATGTATCTGGAGAAATCTGGATAAACCATACCGGCTATGACTTATATATCGATTTGCGACGTCACTGGAATGATGGTTAGGATGCGGGCAATGGTTCCCAAATAGCTTTGCTTCAGGTCCGTGAATTTGAATTAGCATATTTCAGCCGGATTTCTCAATCGGCTAAATGCGATTTGTGCACTTCCCATCGGGTAATCCGAATTCTGTGGAATTTATTGGAAATATGTTCTTCGTGGGGGTTTCTAGCTCAAAACCGACAAACCTTGTTTGAACCTTAATGTTGTTTTTCCAATCTTTCATCTCTTTCTCATAATTAGATTATATACGTAACCTTATAGACCCATGCTCCTTAGGTATGTTCCCATGGGCGATTGTAGTCCAAGGAAGGTGTGAGAATTCCCACATGTTCCCATTTATCCCTCCATGCCCACTAAATGTTCACATATTCCCATTGATTTGCTTACATTGATTCGGCTGGTTGAAACCTCTTTTTCTGGGTTATAGTATGTACCTCAGTGGATTGGTTTAAGTCGACTACCAAAAGATCTGGATGTCTCTTTCTCGAGAAAGGGTTCTTAGCTTTCCAATTTTTGACCCACGCCCAGGGTCCCAAGCGATGCATATGGCACCACATGCCTTTGTGGCACCAGGCATTAGTATCCATCATTGTCGTCTTTATTCATCCACTAGAAACAGGGAATCTTCATGAATCCAGGCTTCTGGATATGTTCCCATCCTCAAGGAGGAATTTGACTTTGCCCAGCGTGCAGCGGCCTGGATCGTGCAAAGGCGATTTTTCGGGACCTGAAAGGTTTGATGAATGTCACGCGACAACAGGATCTCACGTCCACGTCGACCTCACCGGTGATTGCTCGGGCCAGTCGATCCTGTGATGGTCCCGGGTTGCGCCCCAGATGTCCTGCAGATTTTTCGAGTTGATCCCATATACGGACGTGATATTTGTGATGTATCATACAACCCCATAAAATGTTCCCATGATATACATGCCTAGCAAATATCGCCATGAAAATGATATGCACATCATGCACATGTTCCGGAAATTTCTCAGCAAATTGGATTACTGATGAGCAAATTGCCATGAGCAAAGCCATATTTTTCATTATGTTTCCACATATCCTGATGGGATTTCCCATGAATTCCCAGAAAAACTCCACATGTTCCATCCCCCCATACTCATATGCTGATGTTTGATCACCAGGAAATGTTCCATATACACCCATTAACGGGAAAAAAACCTATCATCCCATATTATCCACCATTCTGGATGGCTCATTGAGCTCAAGTAAATAGAGACAATCACCCAATTATTGTTAATTTATATCCCCCACGGTTTTCCCATGATACACCATCTATAGACCATTATCCCATGGTTTTCGCATTAAATCCAACTAACTATAGAAATGGTTTCCTTTAAAATGATCATTATAACCTCCATGGTTATGGCTTAAATCACCTTTATTTTCCCAAAAAATATCACCATTAAATCATGGCTACATCTTCATTTTGGATGATTTGGATGATGGATCCTCATGAAATCTCATGAAATCCCATATGAATCACCATTTTCCCAGCATTTTCCCAGCCCCGGCATCCCCCCGTTGTCGAAAAAGTCGTCCAGGCTACGACTTCGGCGTGTCGCTCTGCGAGGGCATCTTCGACCTGGTGGAGAGCTCGTGCCTGGGCGACTTTCCATGGGTGATCAACAATTAATTTAGTGGTTTAATAGTGATTTAATAGTGATTTAATGGGATATTAATGGATTTTAATGGGATTTAATAGTGATTTAATGGGATATTAATGGGATTTTAATGGGATTTAATAGTGATCTAATGGGATATTAATGGGATTTAATAGTGATTTAATGGGATATTAATGGGATATTAATGGGATTTAATAGTGATTTAATTGGATATTACTGGGATTTTAATGGGATTTAATAGTGATCTAATGGGATATTAATGGGATTTAATAGTGATTTAATGGGATATTAATGGGATTTTAATGGGATTTAATAGTGATTTAATGGGATATTAATGGGATATTAATGGGATTTAATAGTGATTTAATGGGATATTAATGGGATTTAAATGGGATTTAATAGTGATCTAATGGGATATTAATGGGATTTAATAGTGATTTAATGGGATTTTAATGGGATTTAATAGTGATTTCATGGGATTTTAATGGGATTTAAATTAAAAGTGATCTAATGGGATATTAATGGGATTTAATAGTGATTTAATGGGATATTAATGGGATATTAATGGGGTTTAATAGTGATTTAATGGGATATTAATGGGATTTCAATGGGATTTAATAGTGATCTAATGGGATATTAATGGGATTTAATAGTGATTTAATGGGATATTAATGAGATATTAATGGGATTCAATAGTGATTTAATGGGATATTAATGGGGTTTAATAGTGATCTAATGGGATATTAATGGGATATTAATGGCATTTAATAGTGATTTAATGGGATATTAATGGGATATTAATGGGATATTAATGGCATTTAATAGTGTTCTAATGGGATATTAATGGGATTTTAATGGTGTTTAATAGTGATCTAATGGGATATTAATGGGATTTAATAGTGATTTAATGGGATATTAATGGGATTTAATAGTGATTTAATGGGATATTAATGGGATTTTAATGGGATTTAATAGTGATCTAATGGGATATTAATGGGATTTAATAGTGATCTAATGGGATATTAATGGGATTTAATAGTGATTTAATGGGATATTAATGGGATTTTAATGGGATTTAATAGTGATTTAATGGGATCTAATGGGATATTAATGGGATTTAATAGTGATTTAATGGGATATTAATGGGATATTAATGGTATTTAATAGTGATTTAATGGGATATTAATGGGATATTAATGGCATTTAATAGTGTTCTAATGGGATATTAATGGGATTTTAATGGGGTTTAATAGTGATCTAATGGGATATTAATGGGATTTTAATGGGATTTAATAGTGATCTAATGGGATACTAATGGGATATTAATGGGATTTAATAGTGATTTAATGGGATATTAATGGGATATTAATGGGATTTAATAGTGATCTAATGGGATATTAATGGGATTTAATAGTGATTTAATGGGATATTAATTGGATTTCATAGTGATTTAATGGGATTTTAATGGGATTTAATAGTGATCTAATGGGATATTAATGGGATTTAATAATGATTTAATGGGATATTAATGGGATTTAATAGTGATTTAATGGGATATTAATGGGATATTAATGGGATTTAATAGTGATTTAATGGGATATTAATGGGATTTAATAGTGATTTAATGGGATATTCATGGGATATACCCTCAACATTGAACAAGATAAAGAGGCGGTCCCTGGGAATGTCGCCCTCTGGTAAACAAACAGTTTGCTATTGAAAATGGTGATTTATAGTGGATTTACCTATTGAAAATTGTGATTTTCCATAGCTATGTTAGTTTATGGCTGGTTTATAACCAATTATCAACGATCATTCACCAACTATAGTCCATATAATAACCATAATACCCATAATAAAACCAACTATAGTCCAACTATTATCTGGTTGGTGGTTTGGAACATTTTTATACATGTTTTATATTTTTCAGAGGGGTTCAAACCACCAACTAGATGGGGACTTTGTTTATTTGTTATGGTACCACCAGTAGCCCTTCCCCAAGTCTCGTGGGAGTTTCAAATGACTTATCTGGATCCGAGAAGCAACATGTTTGGCAAGGATGTCCACTGTAAGACAGAGCCAAGGCAATAATACAATTTTACAATCAACCATATCAAAATGTTAAATATTGATCGCCATGCATGGGTATTTCCCGACAATGAATGGTAAAATGGGTATCAATGGGAATTCGATAAGGGAAGAATGACATATACTTGGGATGTTTTGTGGATATCGAGTTTCATGATAATTTCGTTGATGATTTCATTGGATTTCAAAATGGGGAATCGATCAAGGAAACAAGGGTGAACAATGGCAGATAGTGGACAACCCTGGCTGCAATGAACCAACCATTCACGAGTGGTGCACCACCCATTTATTGTGATTTTGGGGGGGTGTTTGTCTGTTTGTTATTGGGTTTACCACTTTAATTCTGATTTAAGAAGGAGTACCATTGGGATATAACATGTTTTTATCTATTTCATTGAAAATAAGGAATATTATCCATGTGGGGCTAAATAATCATAAGAGAAATCAGTTTTAACTATGAATCAACTTCAATGGTGATATAATTTGGGATTGGGTAAAAAAGGGATGGGGAAAGATTGGGTGGCTTAAGCATCAAAAAAGTGATTTGATGGATCCAAATGGGGACTTATAACATTTATAACTAACAACGTTTAATGGGTATATAGCCATCAGTGATGTAAACCAATGATTACCAGAGATTAAGGATTAAAAACATTTGGTATGTAGCTGCTATATATTGGGAATGAAAACTGGGTAGGCCTTGGAATATCTTGGAATGGGGGATATAACCAACATCCAAGAACATCGAGATATGCAAGCGGCAATGGGAATGATCCATTTTTATGGTGGTATACTGGAGGTATCACTTTATCACCAATGTAAAAGGGCATTCATTTTGCGCATTTGGATCTTCGCATTAAAAAAGGGGGCAGATGTGTCAGAGATCAAGCAGTTCTCAGAGGCAATCCAACAGCTTGAGCCGAGGAAAACTGATACCAATGATAGGCCGGATTGTTTGGATAGGTCGTATGAGCAATAAACAACTTTGCAGGTTTTAAACCTTTTCCACCCCGTTCTTGGGAAGCATGGGCAGCCCAAGCCTCTCCCGATGCTTTATTGTGAGCCTTCCTCGGTACCTGCCATTCCCACCTTGGAAGTCCCATCTGATGTGGTAAATTCCTCTTCCCAACGCACCTCAACAACAAGAAGTTGTTGTTGAGGTGCGCATTGAACCGCCTCCATATCCAAATCCTTTCCACCCCACTCTTGGAACCATGAAAAACCCAACCCCTTTTTCATGGTTCGTTTTGATCCTTCCTAAGGTCCTAAACGCTTTCCACCGCATCCTTGCGAAGCATGGGCAGCCCAAACCCCTCCCCATGCTTCATTTTGGGCCTTCCCAAACCGTTAAACCCTCGCCGCCCCACTCTTGAGAACAATTCAAAGCAGCGTTCGACGTGGGAGAAAAAGGGTTTGGAGATGTTTTTCGTGCAAGTGCCAAGTTCATTCTCAAAATTTCCCATGTCATGCGTCAAAAAACAGGGGAGTCCCTTCTCATTAGGCAAGCGCAGAACTCCCATCTCATGTATATTTAACAAAAGCATAGCTAAAATGATACCTAAATCCCGTGTCATGTGCAAACAGATATTGTATTCTAAACCGGCCGCAAGGTCCCAAGTCACCTGCGCCTACTATATTTGATGGCTATGTTACTACCATCCAAAAGTCATGGATATTCATGAGGCACTGCAAAAATTCAAGATTGATGGCAAATTACTGCATAAGATGGATTGTTAAATTTATGGGAAAACCCATTACTTGAGTGGTAATTTCCCATCATTTATAGTGAATATTAATAGAGCATACTAGAGCAACGTTATAACCCCCCAGATCTTGATGGTTTATACTTGTTTATATCACCCATAAACATGGTAAGTTTGAGGATGGTGGATCCTTTTTTTAACTGACATGGGCCAAAACAGGAAAGATGCGGACGGCGGCATTCCATCGGCGCCGCCTTCCACCATGATGCCAACCATGCCGGTGCCAGGGGCCAGGGGCTGAACGTGGGAACTGTTCCTTCCCAATGGCAAAAAATAGGGGAAAACCATTGTAAATACCGGGAAAATCATCACCATTCTATAGGAAAATCTAGGAACATATACATTTATGTATTGAGATACCCATTAGAGGGTTGAAAAACATAGGAAGAAATTGGAAAGAATATGGGGAAGAGCATTGTAAATGGACGGTGATCGAAAATCGAGGATTCCATCAATGGGATATGATATAACATGATTGAACAGAAGTGGCGTTTAATCATCTAATTGACTAGTGTTTTTCGCCTTGGAATATTGCACCAAGAAAGATGCCTACAAAAGTCACTGTGTTATTGGGGCATGATGGGATATAGTGGAATACATAAGCGTCAACAATGGGATCACAATTAGATCTAGAAGGTCAGGGTGTTTTTTTGCCATCAATCAAGGATTCTTGGGTCTCCCAAGATATCCCTATTGGTTAATCCACCATGTGGTGGATCTTGGTTCTTGTCTCCAATGTTCATTGGTTTATGGGTGTGTTTGAATGGCAATTTCAACGGGGAAAATGATGATAAACCAGGAGAGAGAGAGAGAGAGGCACTCTATATCCTAAGAATATCCCTATCATATACGTCTTCAAAGATGTATAATTGTCAATTGATTTCCAGACATGTCCTCAACTCCAGCATTTCCTTCGCAGGATATGCCCATGGGCATGCCCAACATGCCTAAGCCTAGAGGGCCCATGCCGCGGCCACCGGGTGGAGGCGGCCATGGACTAAATGAGGAGTTCACTGGTCAAAAACGGTGACTTACTCTAGGGTAAACGTTGACATTGATGTGGAAAATGATGGGAAATAGACCATGTATGTATGAGGATGTATGAGGTACCTTTTAAAACGGTGATTTTCCACATCTATCTTAGTTTTTCTCAGGGCAACCAAGAAAAAATTGGATTGCACCAGATTTAGGGGATATGCATGTGTCTAATCTGGGTTTTAACGGATTTCACCAGCCAAGAAACACGGATTCAAAAATCATTGTTGTTTTTACCATGAACATATGGCTTAGATTGAAATATTCTTTTGGGGGCCCTGGAACAGGGAAATTTTGAAATATATTTAGTGAAGACATGTGAAGACATATAAATTGAATAGGAGCTACACACTTAAATCCAAGTGGGCCCAGACTGGGACAGCTGGCCCTATTTTTATCTATCAGTCTATCAGGTCAAAATCCTTTTTTGTTGGGTGAGATTGCTTCACCAATTGGGCGGGTTGATTCACATGTTTGTGGATCACCAGCAATCAGTTAAAACATATATATGGCACTACTTGCTCAATTACACTTCCGCAAAATGAACAGTTCCCACCTGCCATGCGTTGGGGTTGGGACTGGGATTATGCAGGTTACTTTCAGCGAACTGTCAATGCCATCCACCAATACCACACGCTGCGAACTGGGCATGATGCATGATCCCAAAATGATCATTTCTTGCTGATCAGATCCCTTTTGTTTCTGATGAAATCCACCCATGTTGGCCGCTAAAATTCCAATGTGTGCGCTCAATTCGCCTGCTTTAGTGGTAAAAAAAGGACCAACTTTTTTCGACCTATCACCGGTTCTATGGACTTAGTGGGTGATGTTCAGCATTTACCCAACACTAGAATAGTTATACCATTAGCTACTGGTTGGTGGTTTCAAACATGACTTTTATTTTCCATAATATATTTAATATATGGGATAATCCTTCCCATTGACTAATATTTTTCAAGATGGTTAAAACCACCAACCAAATAACTATAGTTGACTATATAAAACCAACACTATAACTATAGTCAATGGTAGAATCCTGTCATTTCTGCTTCTCATGCCACCTTTGCAGGTATGGCCCCCATGGCCCCCGGCGCCCCCTCGGCAGCACCAGCGGCGGTGGGTAAGCCGAAGATCGTGGGGTGACCCAAGGGCCAGGATGTGACAAGGGACAAATAGTGATTTTACCCGGTTTTACCGGGAAAAATATGGATTTACCTACCCTCTGGTTGTTCAACAGTTTGCCATGGAAAATTACCCATTTATAGATGGTTTACCGTTCTTAAAAATGGGTGGATTTTCCATGGCTATGTTAAATAACCAGATGGTAACAAGAATTGGGATTTACTAGTGGCTAGCAATGATAAGATTAAGATATTTGAAATGGTCTTTATTGGGCACTAATTCCAACTATCAACTCCAACAATTAATATGTAAAACCAATACTTCACTGGTTGGTAGGGTCAATTGCTTTTGTGTTCAACCATATTTGGGATGATGAATGATCCCCAATGACAAGCATATATTTCAGAGGGGTTAAAACCACCAGCCAGTTCATGAAATCACCTCGAAAATCGCGTTGTCCGGTTATGAACGGTTTTGATGTAGAATGGTTTGTGTTTTACCATGGTTCCCCATAGAAATTGTCGGTACCAAGTGGGCGTCCATCCCCAAAGTTGTTTGTTGTTTAAGGTTTATTATATCCTATTAGATCCCTGTAGGTTCCCCATAAATCCTTGCTGTTGGTTGCGGTTGCTAGTTAAAACATCCCTGAAAGAAAATATCGAAAACACACACATATATATATATATAATCATATATATATATATCAGGAGCTTACATAATATACATACCTCTAGAGATATATTATTTCAACATGTCAACATAGTATCTTACATACATGTTTTCTAGATGTATGATATAATTACATAGTTTCGACCCATCTCCAAATCTCCAGGAACCTGAGATGGTCAAGGTGCAAATCCAGGACGTGGCGTGCGGCGGCCCAGCCCGTGAGAACTAAGCCCTTTGAATTCTTGGAACTACTGAAGTTTGAAGAATATAAAGTTGTTTTAATTAATATTAATATGATATATTAGAAGAGAATACAAGGTTCCAAGAATCAGGTGGATGCTGACATGTCTTGCGTGATCCCCAGCCAAAAAGATCGAAAAGAGGAACCAGTGTATCCCAAAATGGATCGAACGGAAAAAGTACAGAGTTTATCCGGATTTATCCAATTTTCAAGAAATATTTTCACATACAAACTGGCCCCAGTTTTGAGTCATAGATCAGCACCTTTGGTCAACTCCCATCCCGCAATGCCCAGGACCAGCTTGGTCGGCGACGATAACATCGCTGCGGACACGCCTTTGATGGACGCAGGTGGCACCGGTGGCTGGGCACTGGGGAGCCACGTATGGGGATTCTTGGGCCATGGCCCCAGGAATCACTTCAACTGCACCATCAGAGTTGGTGATTGACATGGGCAATATGCAAATTGACTGGTGAAGGATAGTTTATCCATAAAAGCGTGTGCTTAGTCTGGAAAAAAATGTACAACGTGGGGGGGCAGGATAGTTCAACAATTTAATGCTTGACAACTTTGATGAGAATGCCGTAGCCCTTAAACAGCTAGCAATATTGTCCATGGGCAAAAAGGTGGGAGATTCTCCCAAAATTTCCACTCAAGCCAAGGAGATGTAGCTAGTGATCTCGTTGGGTCGGGCCGTCGACTGCATTCCTAGATTTGATGCTGAAGCCAGGGTAAAAAAGTTATTTCGTGTCCTTACAAAATTATAGAGAGAAAGAGAAACAGAATGAAAGTTATGCATGTGTATTTGTATATACATTTATTTATAATAACAATATAACAATGACACTAATGATATATATATATATGTGTGTGTGTTTATGTATTTTTGGTAAACCACTATTTGGGGCATTTATGCCATACAACCACGATCTTGTTTGCCCGTCTCGTCGCAGGCCTGGACAGTCTGTCCATGGTGGAATTCCGAAACGAGCTGCTCAAGGAGATTTCGTCGGATGGGTGACCTGCAGCTGATGTGGAAACAACTGATGGTTTTTGTAAAAAAACATGGAAAATAGGGTGGCAAATCATCAAACATGGGGGTTGGCCGTCCTGAAATGGAGATACTTGAGGAACCAACTGTCCAAAATGATGGGTTTTACGTATAGCTATAGCCATCCTGAAATTAGGAAAAATATTATATACAGCCGGTATAATCTTAAATAGCCTCCATGTCAACTTCAAAACTGAATAGATCAAATACTACACCATGCTTTCATGGCTGGTGTTTCGTATGAGGGGGAAGGATGAGTAAAAACACGCATTGGCCACTAAAATGCTGACTTTATCGCCCAAAATATAAGTTTAATCCACCATATAGTTTTTAGGACCAGGTATCTGGGGTGATTGTAGCAAAAGGATGGGAAAGGTAGCAAACAAGCAGCCTTTTCAACTGTGTTTCAATCAGCCCCATGGAAGTACACTAGGTTCATAGGGGCTTCCTGGCAATACATTTGGAATACGTTTCCAAGATACACCAGGAATACAGTTGGAATACACAAAAAAAAGTATTTTAGACGTTTCCAATGTTAGCCTCTTGTGGGGACTTATAACTATATATGGTGATGTAGCTGATAGAATTGGTGTAAATCGTGATAGTTGGACCACCGGCCACAAATTATGGGGATGTTAGTTACTGTTAGTTTCCATCAATCAGGGGAAACTCGTTATCATCCAGGTTCATGATGGTGTCCAAAGAAACAATGGCAATGGAAAATCCACCATTTTTCAGATGATTTTCCCATGGAGACAAATTCCCCTGCCATGTTTGCTGACACCGGAGGGAAAATCCCATTATATCCCCGGTAATTATACCCCTACGACTTGTTCATGGTTGAATGATGAATCACCATTAATCCCAAGTATAAATGGAGGAAATCATCCAATTATAGATGATGTCCATTGATTTCCTGAATATTAACCATTAAAACCTTCATTTCTCTGGCTTAAATCTCTATTTTTTGGCGCTCCAGGAATTCCCTGGCATTTCCCTGCCTGGTGCCTTGTTGTTCGACTATCCAACTGTACCTGGGCAAAACGTGGCTCCCCCGATTCGAAAACCTTTTGCAAGGTGAGGTCCCTCTAATCATGGGTGGGTCATTTCCAATGGCATTAATGGCATTCATCTCCATTTTAGCATGACAATATGTATATAATATAATATAGTATAATCTAATATAATATAATATAATACAATATAGTATAATATAATATGAAATAATGTAATATAATATAAAAAAATATAATATAACATAAAATAATACAAAATAATATAATATAGTTTAATATAATATAAAATAATACAATATAAAAAATATATAATATAATATAGTATAATATATTTTTATAAAATAATACAAAAAGATACAGCATAATTTAATATAATATGAAATGCTATAAAGTAATATAAAGATATATAATTCAATATAACATAATATAACATAAAAGTATATAATATAATATTATATAACATAATACAATACAATAAAATATAATTTAATATAATATAATAGAATAGAGTTTAATATAATAAAACTTAATATAACAGAATAATATATAATAGAATAATATATAATAGAATAAAATATAATATAATAATATGATATAGTTTAATGTAATAAAAGATGATATAATAGAATAATATTTAATATAATATAATATCATATAATATAATATAATATAATATAATTGCATCATCCCACTTAATCATCTAATATTATCATTTGGTGACGTCCGTCTAGTGGTAAAATCATCTACGAATGATAATACATTGCTCATTTTCTCCATGGCATGAATCTCTCTGCACGTATGTCCATGTCCGTGAATGGAGATAAAATCCAATAATCATGATGGAAATGAATAATATGCATGTAATTCATGTAATCATCTATAATTCTATAATTAGTGTACACTGGGATATCATGGGGACAATGAGCAAATTGCATGGTGGTGATGAATTTCTATTTACTTTCATGGGATTGCAAAGGTGATTTAATGGAATATATATATATAATGGGATATAAAGGGATTAGAATTCAAGCTCCCATCATTATTAAAAAACGTTTTTGATTAACATTTGGTAATCAAACGATTTGGTAATCAAACGTAGCAATGGGAAATCCTCATAAATAATGGAGGGTATATCTAATACCTATAGCTAAGTTCATGCAAAGAACTTGATATCCTCAAAAGAGCCAAACTTTCTGCATAAACTGTTCCAATGCAACTGCCAGCTAATTTTTAATTTTCAGGGCTTGTGTTGATCAAGCTGGCACGATGGAGGGACGATAGACTGAAGATGTATCCACGGATGTGGCCGTGGCCGTGCCCACGAAGCTACGGTGCTAGGGCGCTACGGCATGAGAGCCCTTGCTTGCCATCCACCAATGAAGGCAAAGTCGTCAAGGTTTCCTGCAAAGTTTCCCCAACCATAAAATTTTCTTTAGGGGGACCGAAGTTTAATTGAGTGAAAACTTCTTTTGGGGCGCAGGTTCACTTCCATTTCTTTACAGATATCTAAGTTTACACCGAAGAAAAGGAGTGACGCTCGGATGATCGATGGGGTGTGAGATTTGCCACTGGTTGGTCATTGGGGTAGAACTGTATGATATGGTAAAGTCAATGCCACAAACCATACCCAATAGAGGTTTATGAAATTGGGTATACCCAGTTCAAACCCCCAAGTAGTTTTATGAATAATTAAGAGAAACCCCAAAGCAGTTGGCTAACGGGATGATTGATGGCATTGGGTTTCCCATCTTCCTGTCGCAAGGGAGATTTCAACCAACTCACTGCCAGCCATCTATTTTAACTTGGTTTAATCACCGTTTCTGTCAGTGAAACCCTATTTTTTTGCTTTCAATTTCGGGGCATCACTTTCTCAGCAAAGAGGCCGACGGTCGAAGCGTTTGACCAGAAGTTGGTTTATCAACTCCATGATATATAGATATTGAACCATCAACCGTTAGTCTAATGGTTTTTAAACTAAGTTTATAACCCCAGTAACCTAAGGTGGATATATATATATATATACACATATATACATATATATCTACCATAAAGTGCACAGTTTCTGGAATTTCGAAACTTAGCGAACTGCGCAATTTCGAAAACGGGCCGACCCAGGTGAATGCGCTCAGAGACTTCATCTATCAGACCTTGATGGACAGCTGAGGCAGGAGCAATTTGTAGGGTGAAGCGACAAAATATATGGGGATTTACCTGGTCAAAAGCTGGGGGGTAAATTTTTAAAAGTAAGATGGTTACTTTGTTATATATGGAAATGCAAAAATTATTAATTAAAAAGTACCCTAATGTTCCTTTTAGATCCTTTTAGGCTCTGTATCAATGTAGAATACCCTACTGTTTTTCCAAACATAGATATGGAAAATCCCCATTTCTAGATAATTTCCGAGGGAAACCATCCCATTGTTCAATATGTTTCATAGGTGAGTTTACCCTAGGGTTTGTATAATGAAGCAACATGATAATTCGAATTGAAAACTGAATTTTTAACCTACAGAGTTTGAAGTTTAGACGGCTAAAACGGCGAGGGGCATCCTTGAAATCATAAGTAAAGCAATGAGCGGCAGCTTTATACTCTTATCTTTTACAAATGGGAAAATCAATCGACCAGCTAAAATGTTACCTCCTGTAAACGAATATGTGGAGAACCAACTATTTCTAGATCGTTTTCGCAATCAAGCATGGAACAGGACCTCACTGAGCGTCACCATGATGGGATTGTAGGTATCATCCCCCCGGTCTTGAAGGTTTGTCTGAAATGTTGATTCTCCGGATATGGAAAACTCATAGAAAACCCTAGTCAATGATCCAATTATTATGAACGATGCATTTGTGTATGTTATTTTGCTGGAGGCTAATCAACAAAAGTCGGGACAGTAGTTCTCATATCCAAGGATTTGTAGCCCAACAATTCAGCAAAGTTCACAGGGTTCAAGAATCGCATCGCAAATAAAAAACACAGTTTTTTTCGCCCCTATGTACCTCCCTAATTTTGGAGCCAAAAAAATATCTGATTTCCAGGCCATCCCACGTCAACAAATCGACAGAATTTCCGGTGTTTAACATGACAGCTGTTAGATTTCAGGGAGGCAATCCAGGAAATTTAGGAACTCAATTTCTTGAGCAACTGGAGTCAGGTTGGTATTTTTCTTCTCTCTATAACCCAGCAATGAATCCTCTTGGAGAGTATATTTTTCAGGATTTAGTGCCACCAGCAACCAGACTTTCTCTGCCAATGAAATCTGTTTTATGATGGGATGATATTTTTGCGAACAATTGCTGACATCTTCCCATGCCGTGACATACCGATCTATTGCCTACCCAGCCACCCAGCCATTTCTGCCGAAAAATACGTCGCTGTTGGCTCAGAGCGGGGCCGGACAGTGGGACCAGCAAAGAGTCTCCAAGCAGAGGCAGGGTGGTCCCCCGATCTGAAATCCCCTGTCGCCTGGTGAAATGGGGAACTTAACCATCATGTGCCATTGATGTTAGCCATAGTGGACCATCCCCAAAATTACCATGTTTATGGATGGGGAAATCACCATCAAAATACGGGAGGAATATGATTGCTTCACTAACATTTGGTTGGTGGTTTGGAACATTTATTATTTTTCCATTCAGCTGGGAATTTCATACTCCCAAAATCTCCCAGTCCTGACGAACTCACGAAACATCATTTTTCAGAGGGCTAGGTTGAAACCACCAGGGCCCAACCAGGGCCAACCACCAACCACCAACCACCAAGATAGAAAAACGATAGAAAAACTCAACTGAGAAACCCCCCGTTTCACATGTGAAACACATGTGAAACACATGTTTCTCAGTGTCCACCTGGGTGGTGAAACCCATGTCGACTTCCCCTGGGCTCTGCAGCGAGGCCATGAATCCGATGATGGGCGGAGGCGGACGTGAAAAAAGCCTTGGTGGATGTCAGGGGGTTAGGCAACGGATTTTTTTCTGATGTATCTACTATATACCCTCCGGTAAACTAACAAAAAGCTATTGAAGCCATGGCCATTGAAATAGTGAGTTTTCCCAGCTATAAAATGGCCATTTTCAATAGCTATGTTAAATTATCAGAGGGTATTTTTTTAAAAAAAAACATGTAGCAATACACATGTCGTATAGTGGCATGTCATGGTGAACATCTCCAATTTATGGCTTTGACATGCTTTGACTACCTTGGTTCAAGATGGTTTAAGCATCCAATTGATGATGTAATTTGGATATTATGGTATCTCATGGGCCACTAACTAACTATCAGTGGAGTATGATAAGGATGTAACTATGATATAACATAGATATGCTTACTATATATTGGGACAATAGGTATAAATGGTGGTCTGACAATAATAAAGATAGGATATGGCTCTTGTTGGATTTGACCATAGTTGCAACATTGAACAAACAAAGCTTGGTACATGATAGGAGTATTACTGAGGTAAAAAAGATTGCATTTATAAGTGGTTGCGTATGATAAAGAGTTGATTCAGACATTGATTATGGTATGTACATTCAACATCAACGAACAAATGGCTGAACCGACAAAATGGTGATTGAACTAATCCATTTACTCATATTTATGGTAATATGAAATGGGACATGCAACCAATACTAGCATATAATATGTGGGTGCGTTTGAAAATGAGATCTAACCCTCAATCTCTTTAATTTCATTGTGATTGGGAAGGTGTTTTTTTTTCTCGGTGGAGGATTTGAGGATGTTCCCAATCTTTCAGACCCCAGATGTTGTTCGGTCCCTGATTAGTTGATGTAAAACCCAAACAGGATGCCACTGGACTCTATAGAAAAATTATTTTCCTGAAGATGTGGAGTTCCATGTAAAACAATTCACGAGGCTGCGAAACAGTTTAAACAGTTACGAAGGTGAAATTTTACAGGGTTCGAAACAAAGGTCAAATGTTGTTCCTGAAAATCCCCATGATGGCGCCCTCTTGGTGAGGATGAATCCATTCCCATGATATTTGCTGGGTCAAATCATAAACATCCTCAAGAAGCGACGAAAACACAGACATTAATAGAAGAAAAACTTGCTATGAGATCTAGAAATTATTTTTCGTATTGTCCTCTCTTTTTCCATCGTTTTCCCATAAAACCTCCATTAGATCGGTTTGTTTGGGGTTGCATTTCCATCTATTTCAGTGGCACCAAGCTGGCAGGTATGGGCTGCCCACGCCCCATGGGGGGCATGGGCGGCATGGGCGGTGGAATGGGCGGATGTGGCATGGGCGGCGCCATGCCGTCCCTTGCCATGGACAAATTGGGGATGGCGGCGGTCTTCATGCTACCAACCTACTTTGTGGTACCCTCTGGTAAACTAACAAAAAGTTACTGGAAAATCACCATTTTATAGCTGGGAAAATCAACTATTTCGACTGGGCCATTTCCAATAGCAAACTATTAAATTCCCAGAGGGTAAGTTGTTACAGTCGAAGTGGAAAATCAACATGCCCAACATGTTTTATCGGTTCATCCCAAAATGGGCCAGTTTTGATGATTTTCAATTACCGGATTGGTGGTTTCAGAGAGTTTCCACCACTACTGACCCATTCTGGCCATGTTGGGTGAAATGTGACTTTCTGCGATCGCTTGTGCTATTATGCTATTAGCATCTATTAGCTGGGCGTTACCCTCCCCAGACATAGACACCTGAAAATTGCCAAAGCTTAGTGGAAAGTAGTCTTCCAAACCCCTATTCGGGTGGGTCTATGTTAATTTGGGGGAGGATATCCGATTCATTACTATACGTTTCCTATTTCCTATACATGATAGCACACTTGGAATGATTTGCCCACCTGGATTAGTTCGCGAATGGTTTCCCAACTCTTTTCGCATCCCATCTATGTGAAACTTCAGGAATGACAATTGATTAGTGCTTTACCATCCATCTAGATGCTGGATCCTCATGGCAAAAATGTGTCCCTTTCGAGGATGATGCAGCAACAGATGATGATGCAGCCACTCGGTGAATATGTAGCCAGTTCCTGTGCTTTGTCGGAGTTTGTAGGGGCCTGTCCGACGTCTTATAAGTGACGTAATTTTAAAAAACACCCTGGTTCTCTGGGAAAAACGTGCATATGCACAATGGATCAAAATTGGAGAGGTATGCTTTATTTATCCCATCAGAAGTTACAAATAATCTACATATACTCAGGAAAAAAATACCAGCGTTAACAGTACTTCAGAAGGGTTCCCCCAGTTCCATCTTCCATGCGAGCGATAACCGGATCCAACTATCGATCAATCCCCGACGTTTTTACATGGACAGTTGATCGATTTTTTGGATCAGCTGAAAAGAATGGTCACGATGGATTGCCATAGACGTAGATTTTTTCAGAGTCTTTTGGAGGTATGGTTTGGATAAAAGCCCCAAAAGGCAAAAGTAAAACTGCTAAAGTGCTAAAGTTGTAGCATTGCATTGACGAAGCACCAAGGGTTCATGGGTGTTAATAAACCTGAAACATTAGGGACTTACTTATTTAGGACGTACGTTTGGTGGCCACCCTTACGCTTAAGGGAAGAACTCTTCCAGAATTTTGGGTGAACAAAAAACGTGAATGAAGCGTGGTGAATGATTGGCTTGCACCATTCAATTTTGGCGTTGGCTATTGATTTTACATTAGAAGTAGGAACCGTGAGCATTTGACTCAAGATTACCCTCTGGTAAACTGACATAACTATGGAAAATCACCATTTTATAGCTGGGAAAATCAACTATAAATGGCCATTTTCAATAGCTTTTTGTTTGTTTACCAGCGGGTAACTTATTCAAAGAATATATCAAGGGCAGCCATGAAGAGGAAATCCTGCCAGTTGAACTGTGACATGTGTGCCAATCGTTAGCTGACCTCCATCGCCGCTGCCAGACTTGAATATCTATGGGCATCCGTTTTGCCTACCATTTGGTAATTTTCCCTGGCCATGGAAAACACATGAAAATACCTATGACTTCAACCTATGTTTTGGTTTTGATGTTTCCCACATATCATGTATACATAATATTATACATAATTATACATATACATATCAGTATATGCATGTGTGTGTTGTGTGTGCACGTCAGCTCTGTGTGTGTGTTTATTCTCCCTGGTGGTAAGGAACTTTCCATTGCACAAAGATCTACTTGGCACAGGGTGCCGGCCCTGTGCCCGTTATTCGCTGGTCATTTTCACCAAACAGATATGATGCATGATATCTCTGCCAGGAGCTAACAGTTAACCTACTGATTTCCAACAACTTAGCTACGTAGTGTGGCGTTTTGACTTTTGACCCATTCTTGCCGCCAGGAATCAGATGATGCAGATGATGATGGGCGGCGGCGGCGGTGGTGGAGGGGATATGCTGCTCGACCTGCTGTGGTCAAAACGGTAGCCCCACCCCCCTCCACAGGAAATGCAGTAATTGCGATCTGGAAAGCTGGAAATCTGGATAAGTATGGAACAGAGAAAAAGATAGAACTTGAATTTCTACAAGAAAGATCAGCTACTGTTTGGGGATGCCTTCCGAAGGGTGAATGTAAATCAGCCCGTTTTCTGTAGTGACACGAGGGGGTTGGAGCCTGACAGCGCATGACAGCGCCTCAGGGGACAATTTCATGGGGCCTCAACTCTTCTTGCGTATAGTGTTGCGATCACCCTGATACTGAGCAATAGCGTTACCCTCTGGTTATGCCAAAATAGCTATTGAAAATGGCCAATGATAGTTGATTTACCTATTAAAGATGGTGATTTTCCAGCTCGCTATGTTAGTTTACCAGAGGGTACAACGTACTGAGAAAAACGACTATTGTTCAAACAGAGTACTGTTGATGAGGAACCGCTTTTGTTGGAGACACAACTGTGAACCATTGTCACCCACTCAACATCGGGAAAGCCTTAATTTGATTTAATTTGGTTACTTTGGGGGGAGTTGGTAACGATAACCACTTGTCATAAACCACGTGTTGACACGTGTTGACCGTTTATTCTTCTGACCATCTCGGCCCTTATTATGTGGTGAAATTTGGGCTGTGCAGGTAGAAACCCACAATGATATTCTTCATGGGTTCATGGCGGTTTAAGGGCGCGCCGCCCCCAAATGGTACCCCCGAACAATGTTTCACAGTGATTGATGGTGGTTAACAGCTCCGATGTCAGGCCATGATTGCTGGAGGTATAACATTTGGTTATGTTATGTTATGTTATTAAACCCAATCTGCATGGTCGGATGCCCAATATACTCCCATGCTATCTGTAGTTCACGTTCATTCCGATCCTCCGGGGCGATCAGAGGAGATTCGGATTCAAATCGCTAATTGTTTGGATGTTGTCGCATGGAAATCATCATTTTATATCATTTTGTGCTGTTTTTTTGGTCAAAACCTTGGGCCATGAATGCCATGAGTTGTGTCTGAGGAAAAAGATGCAAGAGATGATGACACAGATGCTCGGCGATGGGAATCACAGCTCGCCATGCCATGATTCGTGATGCGTTCAGGGATCAGTTCCTGGTTTCCCGTGTTTTCAGGATGCAAAATGAATGAAAATCACCGGGATCGAAAAAAAAAAAATCTGGTATCACGGCCTCGGCCTGGCCTGTGGGGATTAATTATGAATCATGAATTGTCATGAATTGCCACGAATTGTCAACTATATCAAGATATTTGATAGTATTTAGAGGTTGCTTTGGATACCTTGGCCCCCATAACATGGTGATTTTTTTGGGAACGTCAGTACAGTTGAAGCTGGAAATGTGGCCGTGGCCGCCCACGCGGCTGTTCAAGGTGTTCGCCCCCTGTCACATCGCCTAGGATGATGGGTGGCTCTACCAAGAAGAGCAAAGGTGAAAAGTCCGGAGCACCTTGGGCATTCTCAACAGCGGATGACCTGCTGGGATTTCACTTGCTGCATTTATAGAAGGGGAAGTAAATTGGATTAATATATAATAATATATACAGTATATTATATATATATTATGTCAAAAATGTATAGCCCAATGGGGATTTCATTTATTTATCAATTAAAATGGCAATATTCATGTAATAGCCAACCATTTTACGAAAGTATATGGAGATTGTTTGGTTTACACTTAACTCATACAAATTTAGGCATAGATTCTGACACAACCTAAATAGCAGTTTTATGGGATTTTGCCAACCATTTCTGGGACATATAACTTAGATAATCAACAACATGGGAGAATGTATGCAAGACATGCCGAAATTATTGTTACCATTGGTTACCATTATGATTTTGCAGTTGGTCTGGTGTGTATCCATGGCAAAAAAATAAAAAAATGACAAATCATTTGCATTATAAGGCAAAAACGATTTTGAAAAACAGTTGCCACTACTGACATGTTCACCGTTAACACTGGTTCATGTCCAAAACTGCCACCTTCATGATCAAAAATCATAATCGGCCATGATCTTTGCACACCAAATATCATTGTCTACCAGCGGTTTTCTCATCAAACATGAGATCCAAGAAAATGATGATAGATATGATAGACTGTGGGAGCGAAGTCAAAAATATGGGGCTATTGAATCACTGAAATCGTATTCAAACTGGCTATGACGGCTATGGGCCTTACAAGATGATCGAAAGGATGCAACCAAAAGATAGATATAGAAACCGATCATGAGAATGTGTCGCAGTCGATAAGATGGAACAACCACACAAAAATGCAGTCGTTTCCTTCAAGATCTGACAAGCTACTTGGGTCTCGATGAAAAATCGCTTTGTCACTCAGATGTCTTAGTTGTGGCTTCCAGCTCTTCAATTTTTGCCGTTTTGGGGACCGGAAAGGGCCTGGACCCGGAAGGGTGGATAATTCCACCTGTACCACCTTTCGGACGTGTCTGGCAACAGAGCCCAGTGTCAAACCAGATGCCAACAGTATGGTCTTTCGCATCGAGAATATAAGGCATGTTTGGCTGAAATGACCAGGCTTGAGACCCACATAGTGATGTTTGTAGCATCTTGCTTTGGTGGTTGTTTGCAAGTTCCTTTTCAATGCAACTTACGAAATTAAAATATTTAATAGTTAGGATAGTTATGGCATCTGGAATCCCACCTAAATGAATTTGTTTTGCGGGCTATCCAGGCTATCCGCTTCCCGCCTTTGATATGTTTTGATGCTCCCTGCTCTACCCGTGGGCTGAGGAGAAGAAAAAGAAACCCAAGGACGGGCTGTGCTCAGCGACGACGGCCGAGTCTGGTCTGGGTAGAGCATCAACAGATTCCTTGAAGTGGGCTTGGGATTTGCAATTTACTGTATATGTGTGTATATAAATGAGTGTGGATGGTGTAGAATTCTGCAGAAAGTAACAGTTCCTTTTTTATCGATTCATTCAACTCGTAATTTTCGAATAACCGGTTCTTTCTGGTTCTGATAACTCCATGAATAAACCATAATGGGTGTGTCTGAAAATAGTGTACCCCTTTTTACCCAATGGTTTTGCTGATCATTATCCCTATTAAATGGCTATTTCATTGGGAATATACCCAACATTTTCAGACAAACCACTGCTAAACCCCCCATCATTAGTGGAAGCCACAGGACAACGCCACGGTGATCTTCGTGGGTGGCTTGCGAAAAACCACCGAAGAAGACCGGGCACCTTGGCGCGGCGCTTTTTGGAAAATCTGGGTCTGGTTGGTGGTGACTGGAACATGGCTGGATTATGACTTTCCATTCAGTTGGGAAAAATCATCCAACCAGAGGGTAGGTCTACCACCAACACTGATGACAACCTGGCAGCTACAATGGAATGGAATGGAATAATCATCCCAACTGACGAACTCACTCCATCATTTTTCAGAGGGGTAGGGCTCAACCACCAGCCAGAAGAAAATCTGGGTCTTCACCAACCAAAACTGGTGATGAAGAAGTTGAACTGGGGCTAAACATGCCTCATAATCTCCAACATTTTGGATTTAAGTGGGTTTAATGACTCGCACATGCCCTCCACCACTAACAGCGCGAATAGTGCAGCTTGATGGGACCCCCTTGCTGCAAAGGTGACAATTCTGATGATCACTGGCTGTCGGTATGTCCACATCATCCCCCCTTCCGCTGTGAGGTGACGGCGCATTTTGCCAAGTTCGGACAGGCGCTTTTGGAACACGAGATGGAAATCCCATGGCTAATCATCCAGTAGGGGCCCAATGATCAGTGACATCAGTGCTGTTTTTGTTAAGATCTCCACGAATCCCAACAAAATGGTGTAAAATTGTGATATGTATTCAACCCACTCCTCGGTTTTGTTGTTTCTAAGACGTGTTGTTTCTGTTTTTTTTCCAACAAGCCTATGTTTAATCCATAAATATCAACCCAGGAGTACTGAACCCCTAATTTACTACTTGAGGGGGTACCATTTATCAAGCGAAATATCACATCACATATCACTATATTAAAAAAAAAAACATGTGGGAAGCCAAGGATAAAGCTACCATCTGGGGATGGAATATGATGTTTTTTTTTAGCAGTTAAATACCATAGGTTTACCATACATTTGCTATACATCCCATGAAATCAATTTGAATCATCATTCTTGTTGGTTAAAAAACAGATGATTAAGCATCAAATTTTCGGGTATTCAATGTTCAAAACCATCAAGGGAAATATCACAAAGAAATTAATGTAGGCACGAGAATAAACATATCTATGTTGGGAACCTCCCCTAGATTATATAATTGGGGTTCACCTTATTATGGGTCTGCAATATTAACCTTTCTCCTATATGATATCCCAATATTAGGGGAATATTGATCCATAGGCAAACTCCATCGGTCAAGATATGGTATTGGGGTATATCATTTGGTCTCCTTTCCAGTTCGATTTTGCGGGTGCTGGAACCTTTTCGCAGGGCCAACAGTATCATGAGGAGCTTCGTCGCCACAGTGTGGACTTCGGGGTTGCAAATTGGCCTGACTTCGCACCATATAGCCCATTAGCATATCCCATCTATGACCAACTAGGGTTAAACCCTAACCACATATGTATATATATATACATATTTATTTATTTATTTATGTATTTATTTATTTATTTATTCATTTATTTATTTACCCATAACCATATCCCATATTTCATAATATTGGAGTACAACTTCCAGCAAACCCTATTAATGCGGTTACAATAATAAACGATCCCCCAAATCACCATGTTTATAGGTGTTTGTTTAACATTTCCAGTCATGGGTAGTTTATGGCATTGTTTAAACCCTCTTAACATCCAATAAGCCACCTGAGCTCAAGCCATGACCAACTCCATCAGTTGGTTTCGAGGTGGAGCACGTGGACATCAAACGCCTGCCCGACGGCACCTCTCGCGGCTTCGCCTTCGTCAAGTTCTCCGACACCGAGGCGCCAAAGCCAACGGCTTCCGCAACGGATTCAACGGGGCCCTTGGGTGACGTCGTGGTGAGAAAAAGGTGCAAATCTCAAGGAAACCATAGGAAACCATGCTGATTTATGTGTTTTTTCTTGTCAAATCAGGGGAGTTCCTGGAAATGTTGAATGTAAACCAGGTATTTATACAAAATGATGTAAAAGGTTTTTTAGCTGTTGGGAAAGATTTTGATCCTCCAGTACTCAAACATGATGTTCTTTTCAAAAAGTTGAGGATAAACTATTGCAAGTTGGTTGCTGATGAGATGGAATGATAAATTTGGTTTGGTGGTGTTCCCATGAAAATGTTCACTTATAGGGGACTTCCCAGCCAGCCATGTTTCATTGTTAGAGGGTGAAACTTTTGAAGATGTTTGAAGTGAAACCTTGGTCATGCGTAAATTTCTATAGGAACTGGCTGGCCGAATGAGATTGACTGGGTAAACATGTGGGAGCTGAACTGGATTTTTACCACCGACAACAGGGATAGAACAGTCTGCAGACAACCTGCTGTGCCGGAAACTCTCCCAGCACAACCTGGACGCATCATAGGGCGGCATCAGCCCCCAGCAATCTGCCTCTTGCAGCGTACTGGATGGGCACTTCGATGCTTAAATCCAATGGATACTTACCCTCTGTTATTTAATATAGCCGTGGTATAGATGGCCCATTTATAGATGGTTTACCTATTAAAAATGGTGATTTTCCATGGCTATATTAAAAATAACCAGATGGTAACTATACTAACCAGACAATGTGTTTCTCTTGCAGGTCTTGGGGGTTCAGTGTCAGTTTTGGAAGTTTTCTCGGAGGGGTTCATGTGAATTTTCAGGGTGAACTGTTCATTTGGACTATCCGAAGATATTCCCTGCCTGCCAAACTGTTTGCTTTTGATTTGCGGCCATTTGATTTTGTTTCCTAGCTAAGTTCTTGACTCCTGCGTGTGTTGTCTACACTCTTTTTTCCCATTTGGATCCATTTGGCTGAAGCCACCATCGCCTCTGGCTGGTTGTTTTCCAGAGGTTGGTTTTCAAGCCTAATTACTTGAAAGGCATGATCCAAAAGGATTCATATAATATATTCAGGGGTTGAAATGACCAAACAGATCTTTGTTTATCTGCAGCTTGCACCCCATCGATGAAAAATATGTGCCCGTCTTGGATATGATGATACCCCACTGCCTGTATATATTCGTAACCCAATCTTCGTCACTGGTCATGTCAAACCGTTCTTACAGTGTAGATGTCAATGCTTGTTGGTGGTATTTAGCGCTGTCAATGTGTTTGTTCTGAAATATTTGCTTCAAACAACTTGTTTGCCTAGTGACCTCAAAAAAGCTAGAAAAGTGTCATCAGTGAGTGTTTTTACCACTCTTTCACTTCGGACTGCCACATATTTTCCACGTCTTTCCCGGATTTTCCACGGCGTGTGGTGCGGTGTGTTTCTTCCAGGCCGTGGAGAAGGTCATCGATGCGCACGCCAAACATATGATCGACAACAAGTGGGTTGAGGTCACCCTGGGACGAGGTCGATAGAAATGAAGGGAAAAAAGATAAAAAAAACAAAAAAGAAAAGGCCAATGAATAGAGAGAAGACTTAATTTATGTTGCGAAATAAACAAATATTAACAGGTTTCTATCCGGATGGCAGAATATGAATGCGGAAAGATTTGATCAACGAGATGAGGAGAAAGGCCCAATATTCATTGCTTGTTGGGGTTCCAGTGGGGCCTGTGTTGCCAACCCAATTCGGATTGAACTGATGAAGTCCACAAATCATGACGACCAGCTTCTGAAATCCCAAATTTCGCTGGTCAAAAGCACTAGGCACTAGGATCAATTCCAATTCTTGTCGCTTGTTTTTTTGTGAGACATCCCTTCTTCCAGTAAACTCCAAGTGTTTGCTGATGACATCTCCGTTTTGCTGCTTAAATCTATAACTCTTAAAACGGTTTTTGCTGTGGAAAGATCGTCATTAAACATGCTTTTTCCATCTTTTTCCATCATGTCCAACCATCTTAAACCCATGAAACCCCAGTAAAAGCCATTATATAAAAACCAGTTCAAACCAGCTAGAACCAGGTTCCAAAACCAGTTAAAACCACTTAAAACGACTAAAACCCCACATGTTCTGTTCGTGAAAACCCCAAAAAAGACCCGGTGAAATCGCCATTTCGCCATTTTTCCGCCGTTGCCAGGTGAAGCGTCACGATGGAGTCGCCGCATCGGCGGGACTCACCAGCTCCCTGCAGAAGGCCGAGGAACCCGAGTGCCTCGACGCGATGGGAGCTGCTGGGGCGGATGGATCAACTAATGGATGGGTAGATCGGATGATTATAATAGATTTAATATGGGGGATAATTAATATTATTAGCCTCTGGTTATGACTAACATAGCCATGGAAAATCACCATGCTATTAATAGGTAAACCATCTATAAATGGACCATGTTTCATGGCTATGTTCAATAACCAGAGAGTAATATATGTTAAGATGTGTTATTATGTAATTAACATGATTATAATATATATATAATCTTATATAATATAATAATATATTGGGAAATGATATAATAATACAATAACATATAGCCATATTTTAATATAACGAATGATTGTAATTATATATAATTAATATTTGTTTAATATGGTGATTAATTAATATTATTAATATATGTTAATATGTAGTAACTATTTGATATTAATTATGATCATGTATGAATTGATAATGTAGATATATGTAGATTAGTTAATTCTTAGTCAGTTAATGTGTATTAGGGATTTATCTGTCACACTTTTGGTTGGTGAATGCCGTTTCATCAATTTATATGTAGATTAAACAACGGCTTGCCTGGCGGACCCAGCTGGCTCCACTTCTGGATGCCTTGGAGGATGGCCTTCTGGAATCTCGGAGCGAAGACTTTGGACTTCACCCGGCCACACTTCCCGCCCAAAAAGGCCATGGTCGGCCATGGTAAGATTCAACGCATCAACCGCATCAAGAGGGTTTACGGAGTTTACGGATTGCAAGTGATTTCGGGTGCAAAAACTCGAAGTACTGTACGCAAAGCGAGTGCACGGTGCACGAGGAGTTCGGGCTGTCGGGCTGTGGACATGGGAGGTCTTACATGGGGATGGGGTACCTTTCACTGAAATGGACAGCCCATCCATCAGGTGCTTGCTGCTTGCTGAATTACATTTGTGATTTTGTGGTATTAAAAATGTATTAATTATGGATAGCTCGGCGGTAAATAATTGACAAATCTGTGGACCCGTGTGTAATAACTAATGAAATAGTAAATAGCACACGGGAGAGGATAATTATGGAGCAGGCTGAAGCAGGGATCTTTCTGTAATAGGAACATGGATGAAAATGGCTGATAATTGAGTCCACTCATCCCATGATTGCCAGCAAGTTCAAAAGCCAGTGGTTTTTTCGAATTTCAGGTTAGCACAGGATCGCCATTCATCAAACCTACCCATGGATGACTAGGATTCCATGGCTGGACTCGCCAGCCATTCATCAAACAGTGGGCCACATCATCAATTCGGACCGATGTTGATAATGTTGACAATGATGGTGGGAGTTGAAGTATCACCTTTAATATTCCCATCAATGGGGCAACAATAAATCCCCATGATATTTGGTTCATTATGGTTCATAATGAGCCTCATGCTGAAAGGGGCTACAATTTGCGCGCTTTTCCGCCTGAAAACTAGTCACTTCCATTGAACGCCTCATTTCTGTAGATCAACTCATTTCAGATTTTAAGTCCGGCCTTACCCTCCACTCAAACCTGTTCGATGTTCCCAGCTATAAATCTCCAGTGGGATTTTTCCATCCAGCCATGTTTGAAGAATGCGCTGCTGCCATACTGAGGGAGGAAGCAGAACCTCAGGGCGAGGAATGGTCAGAGAAATGGTCTGAGCACCTCGGCGCCCAGAAATTGCCAGAATTTCGAGCACCTGAGCACCGGGTGAAATGGCTACAGTATATCTTATCATGATACATTGGGATACATTGGGATGCATTGGGATATACAATCTATATATGATGCCCCTAAACCTTAGGTCAGTTGATTCATAGGAATTCAAGTAGGAGTTATGTTATACATATATATATACCCTCCGGTTATTTATCATAGCCATGGAAAATTGCCCATTTATATATGATTTTCCCATTAAAACCTGCATTTATATGGGATTTTCCATGGCTATGTTAAATAACCAGATGGTATATAGTTGGACGCGATTGTGTTCAATTCAGGGGTTTCCCGATGGGGATGATTGCCTGGACGATCGCCCCATGGATCGCAACTGGTGAGGTTAGTTCACCCGGATGTAAATGGGATAGCCCCCCACTCGTAGGGGACTTATTACCCCCTGGTGAATTAACATAGCGAACTGGAAAATCACCATGTTTAATAGGTAAATCAACTAGTTAACTAGTTCTATGGCCATTTTCAATAGCTATGTTAAATTACTGGAGGGTATTATATCAATCAGGGCAGTGCAGTAAAAGAAAATGCTACATGGGATAATCCTCTCAAGTAGAATTCCCCATAGCTTTGGGGGTTTGGAACGCGCCACCGGAAGGTGAACGGCAAGCTCATCACATGTCAATGTTTGACGATTTGATGGGGGCACGTGTCGTGCTACGGAATTCATCAATCGATTGGTTTAAAGGAACAATTACAGGAAACCCTTATATTATATTTGATTGGGAAAACGATGGTTTCCTGTAGATATTCCCTTCAACAAATCCAGTGAATGAACCTTTTATTGCAGGGCATCTAAGATTAGCTCAAGATTCAAAACAGCCCCTTAACTTGGACGTTTGGATAGCAAGGAGGCAAACCCAGTCATGGGGACGTTTGAGGAAAGAAATGCAGGAAGCACCTCTTCAAAATGGATGTTCGAAAAATTTATTGGTCCCAACAAAAGAGACTTGCCAGTATCCCCAAGAAACTGGGCGAACATCCCCACTGGAGTAGTAGAATACATGTAGGGGTCCCCAAAAAGATAACGATGTTGTTTTCAGGACCTTTTTGTGGACAAAAAAAAAGTTTCCCCCAGAATTTCCGGGTTGTTCAAACATGTCCCAAACTTGTGGGTTGCTACACCTTTCTTTCCACCACCTCCGAGGCAGTACTTAGCCATGGCCTCGAAGTTGGGAGAGATGCAGAAGGCCGGCCATGACTGGGTTGAATCCCGTCCAAGGACAAACCTCCATATGGGGATTTAACATGATTTAACCAAAAAGGATAAGGATAACCATAAGATTTATAGTTTATGGGATCCTTACTTCTAATGGTTTATGGAAATCTCCTTCTATCAATTATTTAAGGGCTGCCGCCCCTGCCGCCGACCCCGGAAGAATGGTCATGTGGTTATATGACAGTTATATCATATATCAGATGATGGTCTGAGTTTTTTTTGACAATTGGTTGATAGTTTCC
>Ga0126342_10001420_pt1 | contig 33646 bp, 30 predicted proteins | sample Cyp1metagenome_FD_92528 | JGI IMG/M metagenome (GOLD analysis project Ga0126342, IMG submission 92528) | Coral microbial communities from Lord Howe Island, Old Settlement Bay, Australia - Cyphastrea 1 metagenome | ecosystem: Host-associated > Invertebrates > Cnidaria > Coral ...
GTGTTGCCAAACGCGATTGTTTTCTTTTTCCAGCGTCTTCTCTCAATCGAGTGGCTCGATATTACGGCCAGCTAGACCCTTTGATCGCAATGCTTCATTATCTTCATTTGTACCGGCCCTCTTTCATCTGCCGGATAGTCCGGCTTGCAAGTGAATCGCATGGACCCCTCTTTCCATTCAGAGCCACGAAAACTGGCAGATCCATCAGCTCCTGGTCATCTTTCTCCGTCGTGGCGCACTGCCATGGGACCCGAGATTCGAGCCAAAGAAATCGAGCCATGCATCGGAGCAGGGACTCTAAGCGGTACCCGAATCTCCAGCGATGCTCATGCGGCTGGGTTCGAACCATAGCTTCACGGAAACTGATGATTTGCGGATCTAGAGAACATGGGGTTTATCTCCCGTGAAGTCTGGTTCACCTGGCCCCAAAAAATGATACATGATGAATATAACACAACTATGCGGCACAACCAGTGATGCACGATCCCGGCTCAACTCACCACCAGGCCCCAATGGACCTGTCCCACCATGTGGCACTTGAAGGGCAAGGGCACCATGGGAGGTCCAAAATTGGCCTGCTGCGCTTCGACTTTGCTGCATGGGGGAGAAAAAAAAATGGGCGGGCCCGGTCAGTTTTTCAAAAACGTGACCATCTAATTTCAGTATTTTGTTTTTCGAATTTTGACAGGCGGCATGTGTGAAAACTCCTTAGGCCCTTAACCCAAGCTCCCTCTGTTGATAGCTATGGGAAAGGGTATGGGCTTGGGAAATTGTTCAAGGTATGTCATAATCCTCAGTCTGAGGAGGCCAAGTCTGCAGAGCAGCAGAGTGACCTCGCTTTTGAAGGTTACTTCATTGAACTCATGAAAAGCTACATGCCATCGTCGCTTGTCACTTGCAAGGGAACCCCATACACCTGAAACGTTGACACAAAGAAAAAGAAATGGTTGTGAGTAAAAAAAGCGACTTCAAAAAACTCCAATCTGGCAATTATTCAACTGAACCACTTCAACTTTTCTTTGAATCAAGTGCTGAACCTGCAGTTCAAGGTACTCCAGCCCCACGCGCCATGGTCCCGCGCCTGCACGGTGATGTTCTTGAAGCACACATGGGGATACAAGGTCTTTCCACTCAGTCCTCGGACCAATTTCACAACGGCACATCCACGTGCCGGAAGCAACATCATATTGTATTGCTCTTCCAAGGAAATGTTTGTTTTGTATAATGTATGTATAATGTATGTATAATGTATGTATAATGTATGTATAATGTAACAATGTATGTATAATGTATGTATAATGTATGTATAATGTATGTATAATGTATGTATAATGTATGTATAATGTATGTATAATGTATGTATAATGTATGTATAATGTATGTATAATGTATGTGTATGTGTGTAGAATATCAATACATACTTTGAAATTATATACCAACATATGTGATCATATTTGTACATCATGGAGTGTCTACATGTACGTGTATGTCACATAATCATGATCACAATACCTATCACTGTCGAAACTCAGTAAAGGGGTCATGGGCCATGCTCATCCCAGAATAGGAAGCCTGCTGCTTGGCGCCTGCTGGTAGAGCCTGTGGTGGGGTGATGCGGACACCTTCCTGCAGGGTGATTTAGATGCGCAGGTAGTGATTTGGCAACCATTCAGTGATCAATTCATGGGATAAAATCGGACACCAAGATTGATCTGTTTACAATTTACTAAAGAGATCCAGGTTCCTTATAACAACATCTAGGTGATGCTGAGTCAATGGTGAGGATTTTTTTTCGCTGCGCACATTGCAATGCGGGACTGTTGACAGTGCTGACCGAGAGCCCAGTAGAAAAATGCGACGAAGGCTAGACACCCGCCAAAGTTCTTAAATCTCAACGGCGCATCACTCAAATTGAAAGAAAACCAAATTGGAAGACCCAAAAATGTTCAAAACACCACCAAAAAAAATATCTGATAATATAAGCTGTTTTGAATGCTGTTTTGAATGCTGTTTTGAACGAATAAGGGCCCAAGTCCGACTCGTTCCCCCGGGTCCCGGAAGAGGCTGACAGTGTTCTTGTTTGGACTCGACCTCGGATGGGAGTTCCTGACAGTTTTCATAATTTTCATGGCCAATCTTTCGACACATTTCGACACCGAAAAATTCTACCTGCTTAACTTTTAGTGAATCTAACTACCCCTCAAAGGTTTCCCCAGCCGGTAACCTAGATCACGAAGAGGGAATGTTATCGCTGCAAATCTCGAATGGGTTTCCCAGGGAGCTGCAGATTTTGCAGTACCCAATTGTAGTCGGGGTAAAGAGAACTCCATACCCAAAAAAGGAAGGGTTTTGGTCTTGGGTTTACCACATCAAATGAATGTGTCCTCAAATGCGGTTCCAATAATTTTTTCCCCTCGTTCGTTGGTGCGTTGGTACGAAAGCAATTCTGTTTCTGCAGCTTTTTGAAGGTCCCCCATTCTGTGAGACACCCAAATACTATGATATTGCCATACTATTTCCTGTAAAATAATATATATATATATATTCCCATGATATGTCCATGTGATTCCCACAATATGCTACAATGATATTGCCATGGTTGACACCTCCAAAATCTACAGATTTTAGGTCGCCCAGATCCGCCCCAATGCCAGGTATCTTTTGTCCCCCAGGCGCTTCTCAGGTGCGTTTCACCCCTGCGCGAATCTGCGCTTGCTGGTCCAACAGTTCAAGCAAATGACCTTGGAACAGGCATCAGGGATAAATCATCAGGTGATGATTGAATCATGATGATCAATTCAGTCAGTTTAAACCTAGAACCCTAGTGACACCTTGGATGGTTGGTTCCAACCATTTCGGGATGGTTTCTTGAGGATTCAGGTCCAGGGACCAATGGCTGGGTGTGGGGATCAGCAAGAGTTTATGTGTCTATGTTTTTATTTTATGTAATGTTATCTTATGTCACGTTATCTTATGTCATGCTATCTTGTGTCATGTTATGTCCTGTCATTTCGTGTCATGTCATGTGAATGCATGGGCATGGCATGCCACCGAGGTGAGCGCTTCCTTATCCGGGTGCTAATTTGAAGGGACCAGCATGGCATGGTATGATATGTATGTTGTACGTTGTATGTGTGTATGTATGCATGTATGTGTGATCAATCCATGCATGCATGCATGTACGTGGTGCATACATACATTGCATTACATTGCAATACATTACTTTGCATTGCATTGTATTGCATTGCAGTGTATTGCATTGCATTGTATTACATTACATTTACATTACATTACATTGCATTGCATTGCATTACATTCACATTGAATACATTTACATTTACATTTACATTTACATTTACATTTACATTTACATTCACATTACATAACATTAAATTGCATTGCATTGCGTTGCATTACATTACATATATATATATATATATATATATATATATACACATGCACATATGGATACATATGGTATATGATTATTGTGGTAAAGCCAGAACAAACCCTTCCAATTGGAGGTTTATAATTGGTCTTACCACTACTAATTGTAAGAATGCCGTGGCTATGAGAATAGGGTCCCTATTCAAAATCCGGTGGTTGATCATCACATTTCCCTTTTTTTAACCAGATTAAACTGCTACAAATTGAGGTATCGATTGGTCCATAGCATCCCAAAGGTGTTTTTCTCCATATCCCCAGATCGGGCCCAAGCTGCTGTGAGACTGACCCTGCAGTCTCTGTCCCGGTGTCGGCACTGGACGTCGTTGTGGAGACACAGGACGTTCGCCACGTTCGCCACGTTCGCCACGTTCGCCACGTTCGCCACGTTCGCCCCGCAGCCTGAATGGCGGTTTCCCCTTAGCTGATGGACCCGAAAGAAAAGTGCATGTCTTTCCGAACGGCATGATCACTGGTCGAGAATGAGTTTCTACCCTCACATGTTCAATCATTGACATAGAGGTTTGACTATCATTGACAATTTTTTTTCATTGAGTTTCTACCCTCATCACTTTCCACTTCGTGTCTTATATAGCTTCCACCGCAATGTAAACCCAGTAGCAGGATCAGATCATTGGTGTTCGCCTGCACAGTCCTGGGTTACTGCGAATGTGTCTCCCTGAAGCAAAAAAACACCACCAACTTGAGGTCATATGGTTTGTCAATCCCCAAGTAGGACATTTCGCCCTGATCTTCATCCTTTCGTTTGTTGTCCTTTCCATGTTCATGAACAGCCAGAGCCCCTATAGTATCATAGTAACTGGATATAGTACGATAGTAATTGGATATACAATAATATACCCATCATGGTAATTGGAACACCTAAGTAATTGGACCTGTTCATACAGAGGGCCCTCTCCAGGAGTTTGTTATCAAAGGGATGTAGCCAAGTTCCATCCCCTGTTGCGCTAAAATCGAAAGACTCCGAATTCTGGCAAAACATATACCCTCCGGAAATTTTACACATAGATTTGTTTCCCATTTATGGATGATTCACCTATGAAAATTGGTGACTTTCTATACTCATGTTAAATTACCACAGGTATCCGTTTTGGAAGGATCACAAGATCCAAGATTGGCTTCGCGGCAGGCATACCACAAAAACGTCATGCGGATCAACGCCCCATGTTCTACTTCTAACACATCTATCTTCATAATGAAATTCGGTTGGGTAGGTCGTAATCCAAGCTGATGATTTTTATAATACTTATCAACCTATCAACCTATCAATCGTATCAACATATAATATGTAATATAACATAATTTAATATAATATAATATAATATAATTTAATATAATATCATATAATATAATATAATATACTTCAATATAATATACTTCAATATAATATACTTCAATATAATATACTTCAATATAATATACTTCAATATAATATAATTTAATTTAATATAATATGATATTATATTATATTATATTATATTGTATTATATTATATAATTTGATATAATATAATAATATACTATAATATAATATAATATACCCTCTGGTAAATAAACATAGACCCTGAAAATAGCCAATGTTTAATGGAAACTAGTCTTCCAACCCCTATCTGCCAGGGTCTATGTTAATTTACCAGAGGGTAATATACTATAATAAACTATAATATAATAAAATATAATATAATATAATAATATATATTATAATATATTATAAGATATTATAAGATAGTATAGTATATTATAATATATTTAACCTATCAGCATTTATATAATAGATGTATACCAGCATTATCTCATAGACATCCCAAGAGCTTCCAATCCCGGGTGGCTGGTGCAGGGCAGAAACTTGCAGCTCCAGCCGACTCAAGCATTCCGCATCGACTTGCTGGCCCTCCTAGGCCAAAATTCCTATGGCTAGATATGGAAATTATAGAGATCTATAGTGAAATCATGTAGATGTATAGGTAAATAGGGATCTAGGGTATGATCTATAGTGTAGGAATTCCAGAAATCATGGATTCATGGTAATATGGACCAATGATGGTTGATAGCGGTTCAGAGTGGTGAATAACGGTTATATAATACCTGTTGATAATGATTAATAGTGGGGAATTGTGGTTGTGCCGTAAACCCAATGCCATTAACAAAGCATTTGGGGATAATATCAACCACTCATCTTTGGTAATACCAGTAGTATGGTATTATTGGTGGTTGTTGATAATTGGTTTTGCCACATTAAATAGATATCTACATCTATAGTGATTCCCAGAAAGATAGAAAGGACAAATCCTACCAAAGTAATAGTGAAATTTAAATGATTACCTTTTCTAATATAGTAATCCCAAAAAAAAATGCTGAAAAAAGTGTTTCCTGGACGGTAGTTTGATCATGGTTTCAATGTGTTCCCCATCATTCCCAAGTGTTTAACTAGTCTTCTATCTGTGGGGGGTCTCTCTCTCTCTCTCTCTCTACATACATATGTATGTATGTATGTATATATATGTGTATCATATCAACCATTAAGGGAATGTATGAAATATGAACGAACCAACATGGAAATTTCCTGGCTGCTTGCCAGTGGGAAAATGATCTACAAATGCAGGGTTTTCCATATCTATGCTGGAGAGCATATCCTGTAGGGTAGGATGGATGTGGAAGCCAGTACTTTTTTGCCTCCAAATAGATCTTGTTCCTGGTGTTCCCAATTGTGGGACAGGAACGTTCAAAAATGTGAACATCACCAATGCGAATCAGCGCAAAAAATATTTCAAAAATGGGGAGACCACTGACAACCCTAATAGCATGGGTATATGTATATATATATATAGATATAATGTCTGGTGACTGGCTTCAAATTCTTTTCAAAAATCAGTCATGATTCCCTAATGAAAACAAGACGTCTCTGAAACCGCCAGGCAGTTTTTGTCTACCAAAAGGGAATTATCCGTGCCCTGATCAAAAGGGTTTTTACGAAAGAAAATGGGTTCTTTGACCTTGCGCCAACATAGGAATAACACCAATCACAAAACATGTCCAAAAATGCGGGCACCACCTGGTCACCAACTCATCAATACGAGATCACCAACAAGAAAAATGGATTTGAATAACTGGTTGGTTCGCGGTCTGAAGAATATGACATGGTCAACTGGGGCCGAGATCCAGCCTGCCTTGGAAATTGCATTGGCCGTAGAATCCCTTTCTCTAACATTCAACTCCCCAGAAACCAAAGGCTGGAACATCCTCTGGTGAATGACCAGCCACCAGCCTGCAACTGCAGGATTTCCGTTTGGGACTTCTGGGTGGTGCTCGATACCTCAGTGTGGCGTCTCTACAGTGAACATCCTATGTGTGAAGTAGGTATTCAATATATTCAATCATATTGATACGGAAAAATACATATATTATTGCGATATATTGCGATATAACAACATGATGGGTGTAAGGTGGATAGTGTTCACTCCAAAAGGCAAGAGTCGTCCCAAGAATAGGCATCCCGTTTCCATGAAGTCATGGTCTGCGTTGGCTACTTGGTCAAAACCTGAATCAGGTCCTCACTGCCTCTATTTTTCCATTCGGAGATCAACTATACCGTTATCCCCGCGCGGGCCATCAACATCACCCTTCGTAAGAGCCATGGCCGCTATGGAACCGCTGATGTCTCTGCGAATCGGGGGCCGAAGGGGTTTGATGGCAACCCCATGATCCGACCCTTTTTTCCGGTGAAAATTCAGATCCACTTTTTGCTGTTTAACATCCAATTTTTGCGGGCAAAATGCAGTATGTCTTTCTGATTTACAAGTGCAATTTTCTTGAATAAATTCCTTTCTGGGTTCGTTAAAATTCACTTTTTTTGGTTTACAAGTACAGCTTTCTTCATTAAAAATCCCTTTTTGTGGATTAAATTCATTAAACTCCACTTTTCCGTGGCACCTGTCCTGCGGCGGGGCGTTTTGGTTGGCTGTTCAGACCCCTTTTTTTCTCCGAGAAGTTCTGCAGGGCGGTATGGTATCTCAAAGTTTTGTAGAAATTTCCATCCAGTACCATTACAAGATGTATATGCGTGCATTCGTGTAAGGACACATTCTCTCTCCTCCCTCTCTCTCCCTCTCTCTCTCTCTCTCTCTCTCTCTCTCGCTCTCTCTCTCTCTCTCTCTCTCTCTCTCTCTCTCTCTCTCTCTCTTTCTATATCTTCATCATCTTTAGATCAGTGCATAGTATCACACATCTGCTATGGGATTGTACCGAAACTATGTCCTGCATAGCGATGGGGGCCCTTTGACTTCAGAGGTCTATGTGGTGCCATGATGGTGCTGAGGGGTAGTCTTGCAATCAAATAGTGGAATTCTGATTCGTGGGCTGGTAGTATCAGATCTGTTTATTTAGACCTCTGAAGATCTTAGGGTTTCTTTCTATATTTATATATTAAATATATATATACATATATAGATATATACGATTTTCAATTTACGTAGATAGATGGAAGAATAAAACATAGAATGCTAAATATATCGATGCTACATGTGCATATACACGCAGATGCACGCACACACAGATAATACACAGATAACACCCAGATACCCCACACCGGTTCCCATAGCCGTCCTTGCACCTGACGGGGAACCGTGCGGGAATGTGCCATGTGCAGAGGTCAGGGGATGGGAATTGGGGATGTCGCAATTTAGCCAAGTGGAATGGCCATTACCTTTCGGTCTATCATCGTGCACAGTCGATTTTTTTAGGGGGTCCAGGATGTGAAGACTAGGCTATTAACTAGTCTTGCCAAATATGAATCTCGAATGAGCAGTCTTGAACTTGCCCATTGAAACACCTCGATTGCATTTCGCAAGTTGGATATGTCTCGTTACATGGCACATACAAGTTGCCTTTTGCAAAATTATTCGTCAATTTGATTCCGGGCCACTGATGTTGGAGGAGCCACAGTCCCCGGCCTTGCCTAGTTGTTTTCCAAGTACGCCACGAAGTGGCGCACTTGGTGTTGCACCGCTTGGACGTGCCGCCAGTGGGAGGCAGCCCTCCAGCCGATGGCCCTCAGCTTGGCCCTGCGCAAAACCACCCCCAGGTAGGTCAGGCGGTGGTTCTCGCGCCGCTCCCCCGCCACTTCCTCCTGCGATTTTCAGTCGATTTGCCGGAGGGCGTCAGGGGGTCTAGAATTGCATAGGTAGATATAGCTAGATTAGACATATATATATATATATATTTATTTATTTATTTAAAAAGATTTATTTATATACATATCTAGGTGTAATTATCATGTTCCTTTTTTTTGCATCCATCGATCTTCCTGCACTAAGAGATCTGTCGATCCTGAATGGTAGATCTTTACCATATGTATATATATATATGTATATTATATATATATTATATTACTAAATATCATATATTATTTATAGAGCTCATAAACTCTGCTCTCAAGCCTTTGTCCAAGGAAATGTATCGGGTCATCGGTGATCAACCTATTTGCTCAAGCAATCTGTGTTGGGCGCGTAGGATCTAATTGATTGTGCATCATTCGTGTTATCAGTGCTATCTATCATCATGAATGTGGCTGAGCATCGATGCGTTTCTGTGTGGAGGCATGCTTTTTTCGTTTTTCACGTCGGAGGTCCTGCAGAGTCTGCCTCCGGCGCTGCACCGCTGAGCGCGGTGGGAGATGGTGGGAGCTGCCGGCACTCGCGCATGAGTTGCGCAATGCGCGGAGCCCTGTAGCCTAGTTGGCAGAGGGCAGCGCGAACACGGCCATCTGTCCTGTGCAGCAGCTTGAGCAGCTGCACCTTCCTTTGTACTGGTCCAGTCATGACCGTTCTTTTTTTCCTCTAGCTGTAGCTGGCTTCAGCTCGGTCGGTGGCTGCGGTTTTTCCTTATCAGTTCATCAAGCGCCAAATGGTTCATGGGCCCCACGCATTGGTTCAATGTTGTCTGTGTTTTTTTTGCTCTTTTTTAATATATATATATAAATATATATATATATATATTTATTTAAGGTGCTTTTTTTCCCATCGCTTCGAACACGTCGACGTCTGAGGCTGCGGACGTGCTGCCGAAAGTCGCCCAAGTCCTGGGAGAGGCCCGCCACGGCTTGGCCTCGGGCATCTGCAGTTGCCCAAAGCTGGTGATTTTTTGGGATTTTGCCAGAGGATTTGATCCGATTTTTATAGGATTTAACAGGAGGTCATAGGATTTATTAGGAGGTAATGGTGAATAGGATAGATAAGCCACTTGGGGGTGCAGGTGAGGGGTTGGTTCTATGGTCATAACCATGGTGAGTTCACCTCCATACGGCAAGATATAACTGCTATAACTATGGATATACATCCACTTACTAAGTGGGATGCACATCCAAGTAGGGTCATTGGATTCCAAAGAATACTGTCGGTTCTTTTGATCTGTAGGGAGCATATCCCACCCTTCTGTAGGGGAAATTGGAACCCTGATTTCAATGGGGATGTAGTGGCATATATCTAATCAAAAATGCATGATATATGGTAGTGTCTGAAAATAGTGCGACCCCACAAATAAGAACTTTAAGAGGGAAGACTATGATTAGTTGCTGAATTCTGGGGTGCCCTATTTTCAGACAAACCCTGTAACCAACGGAAAACAAGTGTTAATCATCGAAAATGGAATATTTATATTTAATCGTACAACAATTGAGATGTTGTAGGCTTATAGTTAAAACCCAGATATGGGTCAATCGATGGTGTGTGTGTGTATGTATATTATATATATATATATATACCACCAGAGGAAGTTTAGTTAGAAAATTTCCGAGTTACGGACGTTGTCACGGTCAGCATTCCCACCTCATGTCAACCGTATCATCATGTCAACCACATCATCATGTTCGGAAGCGTGTGAATTCAGGGGTGAAAGGCGTTTCTTTTTCAGGTAAAGTGGCTCCTGGGGTCTCCGAAATAAGGTCTCTCGACCAAATGTGCACAGGACTGTAGCGACAACATGTTAAAATCACGACGCCAGAGCACTTTTGGAAGATGAGGTCGGCAAAAAGTGAACAGGACTGTGCCGAGAGCTCGATGTCACACAAAAGTCATTAAAAAAAGGGCATTCTCGGAGTAGCGCGGAATCGTCCCCATTGTCAGCGCTGCGTGAGCCTTGGTCGATTCAGTACAACGCTCCTGCTATGCGGGTTTTCAACCGGTGACAAAACGCATTGGCACGGCTGCGCGCAGCAAAAAATGAGTGATGCTGTGAAGCTCCTGGCAAGCGGGATTGCTGGAGCAGCTGGAGGTTGCTAAACGCTTGGTAAAAGCTGCGCAAAAGGTAGTTTTTCACCATAATACTGTTCTTGTGCTTTGGGGAATCGCAACTAGACGTTGCAAAACGCACTGTACTGGCTGCGCAAAGAAAAGAATTGAGCTGCAGAAGCGAAAAAAGTTAGCTGGGAGGCAGCACAGAGCAGAAGTAGCCCAGATAAGTGGCGGATGAAAGGAGATATGATATGACTTTAAACAACAAAAATGGGGATGTAGCCACCTAAAGCCCGGGATTCAATGATCCAAGGGGCTGAGAAGTTCTTGGCTCTTCTTCCAGTCTGCATGACTTCCCTGGTCGCCAAGCGTTGGGAGCCAAGGGGCATAGATGGCCACAAGCGCTCAAAGGGATTCCTTTGAATTTAGAATTAAGTTGGAAAAACTTAGAGTCTCAAACTGGCCAATTTAACAGTTTGTTTTAAAATCAAAATGCCATTGAACCATCCCCTAGTGGAGATGGTCCAAACCCCTCAGTTCTCAGCGCACACGTTCATGTTGCCTTCAGCACCTATCACTGTCATCCCACAGATAGTTCTTCAGTCCTTCTTGTGGGTCAGAGAGGTGGCGTACCCGTACCCCAAACCCTTCAACTGGGGACCTTGGTGATTCTTCTCCGCTGTTCTCCATCTGATGAAATGGCCTAATCATCCCACATCACGAAAAAACACGAAAATCATGAAAATGTCTTCATCTCTCCCTGTTGGATTACTATAATCCCGAGTATATTAGATAGCAAAAAGAAGTTTAGAAGTCTAAACTTCCGTGTAACGGAGTTTCACTACAACAAGCACTATCACAACCAGCACTACAAGGATTCTGGACGCAAGCACAAGCAAGCTGACATTGAATTTGGGATTGTTCAATCATGTTTATTCAAATTTGGCCGTCGTGGCTCATTCACCTGCCAATGATTTTAATTGCCTAAGTCGGGCAATGTGGTGCAAATATGTTCAAATTCTGTTCTTCTTGATGTTTGAATCCGCATTTCTGGTGGATGAAAATGATGAAATCGCTAAATGTGTGTCCACGATGGTGTCCAAACATGGCTTAGTCCCTGCCGGGCCCGTCGGACCGGGGGCCATGCTGGAGTCGCTGCTCTGCACATCTGTCCAAGGAATTTTTAATATACGGTATACCCCAAAACTTTATACCCCAACTTTGTTTATTGGCTTTATCAAGCTTATATAATATATGGGCTATACTTTTCCAATTCACTTTATATCCCAAAATAGCAGTTGTGCAGGCAGGGTAGCTGGACACCCTCAAATAACTGCAGTCCAGGGTTCATACCCCAGCTTCAGGGGTTAAACATGGGATAAACAATGGGAAATTTTTACCCGGCAGTGGAAAAAAACAAAAAGTATCTGAAACTGAAAACCAACCAAAATTCCAATTGGGTGGAAAGTAAAATATGTCAAGAATTTTTTTGGGGTAACCCTGCGGAAATTGCAGGGGATAAGGGGTTGGTATGTTTTTCAGGGAAGTCTCCCACGAAAGCTTCGTTTTCAACTCTTCAACTTTGAGCGTTTGAGGGATGTCTCGCGCCAAAGCTTTGTTTTCAGATCTTCAACTTTCAGTTGTTCAGGGAAGTCTCGGACGAAAGCTTCGTTTTCAACTCTTCAACTTTCAGTGTTTGGGGGAAGTCTCGCACGAAAGCTTCATTTTCACATCTTCAACTTTCAGTTTTCAGGGAAGTCTCGCACGAAATGCATGTTTGGTAGGCCTTTGAGATTTTGCTGTTTTTTCTCGTTTTTGGCGCCTTTGATTTTCCTTTTCAAAATCCTTTTAAGAAGCCTTCAAAATCGTACTTTTTATGGCTCTGGCGCCAAGATCCGGTTTTGGAGCAGGTTTTGGGCCAGAGAAGACCTAAGATGATCTGAGAGTGAGCTGAGAAGGGCTGAGATGAGGTGAGCAGAGCTGAGAAGAGCTTGGAAAATGTGAGAATGAGAGGATGGCACAGGAATGACAACTCATGAGCTTGTTGCTGCAAATCACAGAAGGCTTGCCGACACCCTATATGCACAGTCTTTGTTCCGCTCTATAGGCTATAAGCGTTTCAATTTTTGAAACTTCCGCCCCCGGCTTGCCCGGGTACTACTTGTATAATCCCATATAATCCCCTATAATCATCAACCAGGGGGAAGAATTTCTCACCCGTCCCTGCCTGCAGATCTTTCTGCAAGGCATTGGAGTGGCCGTGGAGAATTTTCATGGCCTCATCCACCTCCCCGAACTTGGCTAAAGTCATCTCCTCCGCCGGGATGAAGCACCGTGGTTGTAAAATCCCGAACAAAATGGAGGGAAAGTCGGGGAAAGTTGAAAAAGTGTCGGGAAAAATTCATGGAGATAATGTCTTGATATATGGGGTTCAAGAGAATACGAATCCAGCATCATGATATGCTCATATCCCTAGTCCCTATGGTTAGGTCAGTTCCATCCCTTTCAAACCACGGCTGGGGAAGCCGGGAAGCCAACCATGTGCGGATACCATTCCATTAACCATTTGGGGTCATGTTGTTTCATCCCAAATCAGGGTATACCCAATAATAGTCTAAATAGGGATGGTCTATCATTGGGTTTATCACACATTATATATGTATAAGTAAGTGTATATACACATGTATCTAAAGTATTCTAAAGTTATAAAGACAGATAAATATGTAAATACAACCATAGATTGCGTCCAACCCACGAGAGTACCAACATGTTGTTCTCTGCATTCGGCCCTGAAAAAAATCCTTGGTGCTTGGTTAAAACGGGATTACATGGATTTATTTGTACCACTGACTATGATCAATAGGAACTCCTACATCCCCAAAAAAGGTCCCGACTCCTACCCAAGCTTGGGTCCATCCCCGCGCTGTCAACCAATCCCAGTGGAGCATGTAACCATGGGGATTCTCACAATGGGGTAGTTAATGTTAGTTATGTTAGTTATAAGAATCTCTAACAAGTAGTATCATTTTAATCTTGGTGACCAATCAAGTAGATTTGTTTTTATATGCGCTCACATGTCTCTGAAGTCTCAGAGGATGTCGAAGTAAAACCCCAGCCAATTTGAGGTTTGCATACCCAACACTGTCTCATCACTATTGACCCATCCCTACGGTTCGAACATGGTAAAACATGCTACATGTAGCAACTGAAAATCAGAGCTTGCCCAGCAGCGGTTTCATCAGCATCGGCGACTGAATCCCTAATGGATTGAAACAAATCCACTTTCATGGGAAGCCAACACCCATGTTTTGACCATGGCATGTCTCCTGAACTTCTCGTATGATGCGATAGAGCTTACTGATCTCCAAGCCGGCAGAGCTGCGTGCAGCACTGTTGGGAACTGGGCTGCGGGCTACTGGCGAGCCTCGGGGTCACGGATGTCCACTTTGTGGGGGTAAACATAGTTTTTGGACACCACGCAAGGAGACAAGTTGCTTTTGGCTGTGTAGTCTACATATGTGTATATATATATATATATACACATATGCGCAGTTTATCTATATAGTATATATATATTATATATAATTATGTTTTTAAATGCTTTTAATATATACAGTACATGTTTGAGCCTCCCATGTTTCTAGATGATTGATGACGTTGATTCAGATTTCATGTCTGTTCAGATGCTTCTGAAAGTTTACAGTAGCAGACTGCAAAACCCGTTGTTGTGAGGTTCAGACACGTTTTGACAAGCGGTTTTACCTTGCTTCAGACCGTGATGAATCAGGTAGTCATAGCTCGCAAAAACATGCAAAGGCCTTGTTCGTTAGCTGGTCAGTGTCTATGTGTATATATATATATACATTATATATATATACATAATATATATATATATACATAATATATATATATATATATATATATACATAATATATATATACATACATACACTATGTATACATATTTATATATATATTACAGGTTTTCTTCCATTTATGAAAAGAATAAGAGTCCCTAAACTACGATTCCGTCCAGCCTCCAGTGGTTTGCCAGGGCCCCCAGCCTTCGCTGAAAGGATCTCCCAATCCCAGGTCCTCGGGCAGGGGGAACGACCAGCTGTCGATGGATGCCATGGGATTTCATCCTCTGGTTATGACTAACAGTTCGCCATGGTATAGATGGCCCATAGAAATAGATGCTTTACCTGGGTTTACCTATTAAAAATGGGTGGATGTTAGTCATAACCAGATGGTATCTATCATATTCCTCCACATCATCATGTGGTAAATCATTAAATCCAATCTAATATCATCCCAGAACAGGATGGTCACCAGGTTGGTGACTAGCCCCGACTTCGTCGGATTTTTTCTCAGGGATCAACCAACTCAATGAGCCATGTTCATCCATGAATTCCACAGCTATGTTCGGGGATATACATGGATATACCTCCAATTTAGATGGCTTGGAATATTCATGGCTTTATACTATATATTACGAAATATCAACATCTACTAAGGTATATACTAAGGTACGCCAGGTATGTGATGGCTTTAGCTGGTACTACCATGTACTAAGTTAGTACCTCCCATTTTGAGGCTACCAAAAAAGGGCACCACGTTCCATCGACGCAAGGACGTTCCACCTGGAGCTCCGTCAGGTTGGTCTTCACCTCGACGCTTTTTTGGTAGGTCGGCACCTATGGGTTGAGGGGATGGTTGGTGGAAAATCATGGGAAAATCATGGGAAAATCATGGGAAAATCGAGGAAAATCATGCTTGATGATTAAGAATTGGAATTGAGAATGGAATTCATGACGAAAATTCTTTATGATCGAATATATCGAATTAATGATCATAGTCTACTAGTAATTTTCATAATGATGGCGAATACAATGAATACAATATGTCACTATGTCCAATAATTGGAAAATCCCATAGTTATGGAAGATGACAATTCCCAGTATCTTGGATCATATAAATCATATCACGCCCTACAAGCATCAACCAACAGGCCAACAGGGGCCGGGAACAACAGTGGAACCACGCGAATTAATCATGAGGATGTGTCTTACCAACAAAACTTGGGGGTAGTACAGTATATTTCATGATAAATTTGACCACTTGAAAAGCATCGGTTTTCACTCTCAATTTGACAGGTATATGAATGAATATGAGGTGTTCCAAGCCATCATCCAGTTCGGGGAAGCCATCCAGGGACCCCAAATTTTGGGTATGGCACTGTATGGCGTATAATAAGACGTTTTTGTTAAATGATGCTCAAATTGGATATGGTTTACTTTTTTGGATTTACCACATCACACGACTTGACATTCAGCAAGGTGTGAAGCCCCACGAACTACTCAGTGGCTATTCATTCATTCATTCAGTTCCTGCACTATTGGGATTTCACCATTACCAATGGCTAGTACCAAATCGGCACTCACGGGTATCCACAAGAACTCAGCACTCCCAAACTCGGCTTGGTGGTTTCGGTATGTTTCGGTCAGTGCCTGGATCTTCATCTCAGAAACGCTGCGTTGCAGATCTGCCATGGTCAACTTGAGATCCGACACCTGCAGCGTAGCTCGGAAAAGCCATTAGAATTGGAAGATGATGGACATAGCTCGGACATAGCTCGGACAATCTGCTATAATATCTATAATTCTATGGTGGTAGCCCAGTAGCCCATCATCTTAGTGCACTTCAGATGTGGTCGCTGACAACGCACCTGTTGCTGAATTTGCTGGATGGAACCCATGCAGTGTCGCTTGAAGTCGTTCAACTCCACATTTTGTGCGCTCACTGACTCTCTCAGCACCTGCGGATACCCAGCCAAGGCAAAAGGCCACAGTTCCGTGCATGGGAAGGGTATTTGAGGTGGTCAACCAAAGTATCACCTCACAAATTGGAAAAGTTAGAAAGGTTGACCCAGACTCCAAGAGATTCAGTGCACGGATCACAAGCAGGTCGCCTCCAGCTCAGCTTTCTGGTGGTACTTCGCTTGATTTGCATGTTGCTGCAACTCCGACAACCACTGTGCCTCGGCCGTTCTGCCGGCTCTGGCCGTTTTTGAAACATGGAAATCCCGAAAGAAAAATCGTGCTCTGGCTCTCCCAATACAGTACATTCACTTTCCACTGCTTTCCCTTGAAGCTTTCCTCAATGGCCATGGGGGGTCATTGAGGTTGTCCCATATTTATAGAGACGGACCCGTCTCCCATGAAATGGGGGGATTTCCTATTGCGAAATCAATTCCTGCTGGTTACATCAGTATATAATATATCATAGTTATGGCATTAGCTCCTGGCTACAACATCAGTTTTGCTGGTGAGCTAGTTACATCATCTATAATATGTACACATAATTCTATGGATGTATCATCATATATTTATATGCTATCTATCTATCTATCTATCTATATATATATATATGTGTGTGTGTTATATTCGACATATATATATAACATACATATGTAACATATATGCAACGTATATATAACATATATATATATAACATATGTATATATGACATATAATATATATATAACGTATAATATGTATATATAAGATATAAAATGTATATATATAACATATAATATATATAATATAATATAATATAATATAAGAAAATATAAGAAAATATAATATAATCTAATCTAATATAATATAATATAATATGTGTATATATATAATTATATATATATATACATAGCATATAATATATATAACATAATATATATATATATAACTTATATAACAGAAATAATATAAATATATATATGTTTACAGCATTTATAACATTTATATACATGACTTGACATATATACATATAACATGTATATATATATATATATATACATAACATATATGTACATAACATGTGTATATACTGTATATATATATGTATACACAAAACCTATATGTACACAACCTACATATATATAACATATCTATATCTATATCTATATATAACATATATATGTACACATCACATATATATGTATATGTATGTTAGATTCACATGCTTATTTAAATAATCTACCATAATCTATCAACGAGCCACATAGGCCAGGACGGTGGAATCCACGTCCGACAAAGTCGTGAAGCCGCTGGCGTTGGTGGCGCTTGGCGATGCAGTGAAAGGCCGACCTACGGAGCCATAGCTGTAAAAATCCCTTGGGATCTGAAAGAAAATCCCTTGGAATGGGCGGATCATGATGATTTAGTGAACTATGATGGAATATGATATCCATAGTTCACTAAATCTCATTCTGTAATTTTCAATCATTTTGAGAGATTTAGTGAACTATGTTGGAATATGTCCAGAAATGAAGGCCTGCGGCTCCATCCTGCTCCGCCATGGCTGTCGCGGGAACGCGTTTGCGCCCCGGTTGGCTGTGGTGTCAACTGCTGAAGCGGTAGCTGGGATTGCTTAACCGCATGGGAATGATATGAGACACTCCGAGATTTGGTGCCACTAAATCACCAACTCCAACATGATGCGTTTTGAGTGATTTCGAGGTGGATGCCTCGATGACACATTGCTTTTTTGTTACTGTCTATTCAAGAAAGCTAACATCAAAATGTGCTCTGCTCTATTTCAGAATCGGGTTCTTCAAGTACGGGCGTTCAAGCTGCTCGTCCCTTATGCTCTGATCCCAAGAATCACTTCAAAGCTGTGAGAACATGATGCCAGGACATCATGGTTTTCCTCTTGAACATCTGGATCTTGGGAAATTCAGAGATCCAGTGAATCGGAAAATATCGAAAATCATCTTCAAACCGCAGTTTTCGATACAGTACCTCTTCACTGATGGGTCCCTAGCTGCAATCCGTTTTGCCCCCAAGAAAACCAGGGGCACAGCGTTCACAGAGTCCATACAAGAAGTAGAGTGTACCCCTAAATCCATTGGATCTGTGAAAATAGCTGGGGGTGTACACCATTTTCAACATACCCCAATATACGTGTGTATATATATATGTAATATGTGTATGTATATATATATATATGTGTGTGTCTGGTCGATTACTGAAATATCCCATTCTATCCACAGTACAGTAACTGATGTTCTATCCCGTTACATCTTTCATAAACCGAAGCGTTAACCAATGTTCTAAGTCAGTCAACTTCTGGGTCGCCGCACTGGTCCAAGTTCAATAGGACGGCCTGGTGATGGGTTGATGTCATCGGATGACTCTTGGAAATCAGCTTAAGCAAGTCATATATATATATATATCATTATAACATATCTATAACACATATAACACATATACAATATAATATATATATATGTATATGATTATGGATATAAGTTTGTCATCTCATCCAAAGTTGGAGTCACGTGATGTTTTTCTTACGTTGTCATTCCCAAAAGGATCGGGCCAGGGATGGCTACTGGTGACTGGAACCACTCGCAACTGAGATATCTTGGGGGATGAGGGTTACATGTGTTTAACAGCAAGAAGTCAACACTGGTTGGTGGTTTCACCCCCTCTGAAAAATATTAGTCAGTTGGGATGATTATCCCCAATATATGGAAAATAAAAAATGTTTGAAACCACCAACCAGAACAAGTATATAATTCCATGGTCTGGAAGTTCCCCTACTGGCATCATGTCCCAGTTGAAGTTTTCATAGGGGACACCGAATCATCCAAGAATTGTCGCTTTTCATTGGAAAACACGTAGTTTTGGGGTACCCAATGTTGAGAAATGCCGGTTTCCAACTGACACATGGGGTACCGTGTTTGCAGGTTTGCAGGGTGCTCCAATTTTGAATTATACCGCCCTGGGGATACTGCCTTTTTTTCCAGTTGGGAGGAACCTGCGGCTAAAAACACCAGCTCTTTTCGGGTGGTGGTTCAGAATATCTCCATTGATCATCATTGATCTACCAGTTTAAGGAAAATAGGGATGTGTTCAGATCCATTTTGAAATGACCATCGCCTAAACTAAGGTGGGTCCTTAGTTAGGTAGGGACCCCCGTACCTGGTCGCGCCAGCTGGGGTCCCAGCAATCACCTGATCTTTACACAGCCGTTGAGACATCGGAACTCGCTGCTTCCCACAGTAGAAGAAGCCTTCGGCGCAGCTTGTTGAGACGTCGGCTCAAGCCCTGGAAGATCACGTGTGGTTGAAACAATGCTATCAAAACACCTTTCCTTCGGGTCATTGAAATATGGTATTTCACGGAACTTCAAGCGCCTAGCTCCTAGCTTTAGGGTGTGGATTTTGTCCTCAGAATCCTGGATGTGGTTTACTGCACCCACCCTGCTATTAGATCATTAGATCCCAAGCGTGAGGAAATGTGTTCATGTTGTGATGGTCACCTATGGGAGTGTGGATGTTGATCATGTTGATCCATCCTTATGTTATTGATGTTGAAAAAAGGGAGAAATAGTTCGTTCCTACCTTTTTTCTATGCCAAAAGATGGTCTCGAAAGCAAAAGACATCGGTCAACTGGGGATCATGATTGGGTATGGGTCAACGCTCTGGTATCCTGCTCTGAAATCTTGCCAGAAAATTGCCATGGGCTCATCCAAACAAGAAGCCAAGGGTCATTTGGTCTTGACATGTCTTGATGCTGGCTGGATGTTCATCCCCGCACGGGACTTGACATCCAAGGAGAACCATTGGGCCCAGATCATACCAGAAATCTAAGAACCATTTGCCCTTTACATACCACACTGGTCATATATGCATATATATATATAACTGCATAATACTAGTATATCTATCCCAGTATATCTATCCCAGTATATCGAATCATATCCCACTATATTCCATTGTATACATATATACGTAATTATATATACATCCCCATCTTGTCCTCGTATGATCCCCATTATGGCTGCTTCAACGGCCCAAACGTTTCACCAGATGTTTCTCCAAACCTTCGGAATCAAAGCAAACGCTCTCGTCCGTCTCCAGCAAAAGAGGTGCATCCTGTGGCTCCACAAATTTGGGCGAAAAAAAATTGTGTCGTCATTCAAAAGGAGCATTGAAATGTAATGAAAATAATGAGAAGATGTCATACAATTGGGATTAATTGGGAAGATTGAAATCACATTTCCTTGAACTTCAATGTTACATGTTAAAAAGAAAGTTGACTACAATCTTCCCATCACCAATTGAAAATGGTGATTTGAGCAACAAAAATGGGGTAACCAGCAATCAAACATATCATCACTTAGACTTATCTCCGCTTTGAAATCCCAGAAACCTTCCGTACAAGGGCCAGAATGTAGGGTCACCCAGGTAGTGGCCTGACGATGGAACCAATGCGAGATTGCCATTTCCAGGCCTCATATTTTGCCTGGATAAGGCAAGCATCTGATCAAAACTAGGCAACAAAAATTGGGATAACTATGGATAACTTGTAATTGCGGCCAACCATCACGCAGAGTGGGAGCTGGAAATCCGCCGGGTGGCGCCATGTTGTGAGGTTCCCCAGAAATCATCAGAAATCTCTCGGAAGATGAACCAGTGACTGGGTGGCCTCTAACGATGTTTGAAACATGGGAACATCACCCCAGCGCCCAGTCCAAGGTAGAGAAGCCCAACTTCAAGAGCTGCCGAGGCCTTGGTGAAAATGCCACATCGGGAAATCTGTGGAATTGCTCTGAGGTTTATCCCCTGCTATAATCACTATTCTTTGACCTGATTTATTTGCGGAAAAAAGAAACTCTACTCAATGGTTCGACCCAAAAACTCCGAATTTTCGAACTGCGAACAGTTACCAGGTGGTCCAAATTCTTGCACCCAAAAAAATCTCCAACAGACAGACGTGACGTGACATGATACACGCAAGGCAATTGGCAGGGTGGCGGATTAGACCACTGGCCTCTACAACTTCCACAAGCCCCGACTTGGACCCATGGCCTCAAATAGTAATTCAAAAAATCGCCAGATAAAACCGTTTTAGTTGATTCCCAAGTTGGATCACTTCATCATCCCAATCAAACAAGTCTGTACACTTCAACAATTCACCAAGCTGAAGTAGGGCCTCCTTTCGATGCTTCCCTCACCCCACAGCTCGGCAGCGGCACATGGGCGTCCGGTTTGAGCGTTGCAGCCCTTCGGAGGGGTTCAGCGTCTCGATCTGCGAGCACCGTGGGAAAACCATGGGGGGATCCAGATCCACGTCTTGTATGGTTGATCTTCGATGCCCTGTTATATGTGTATATATGAGCCAGGTCCCAGGAACCCCACACCCCCCCAATGGTAACCTGGAAAATTTGCACACGAATTCTAGTATTTGGGACGCACAGCCTCCCATTAGCATCCCATGCATACGTTATTTGCAGCATTTGAGAGCCACAACCTCGTCACTGGACCCTGTCTAGCTGTATATTTCTAACATATCAATCTAAATCTAGCAGAATCTAGCACATACTACCCAAAACCTGCTTATGTCCTCACACATGGTTTACCACTCATTGTATGCCTTTATGCTACATATTTGCTACCTGTAGATTATATACTCAAAGAGCACATATTGATATCTATTATAATCCTACATACTTTATGCTTGGCTGCAGTACCAGTATATGTATATACTATAAATACTATATAGTATATATATATATATACTATATATAATATACAAATTATCGACTAGCATTACATACCTAAATGTACTATATACATTGCCTCATCACTACCTATATACTTCTTACATCTCCTTACACCCTACATATACTACCTACACATGTTTCATATCGTGCCTATACGACTCATTGCATAGCGTGCCCATATACTATACTGTATCCATATATATATACTCCCTGTAAAATCCCTAAACACTCTCCATATACTCCCCCATAAACTGGACATCAAGCACTTACAGCTGCACAAACACTGCCCATGTAGGACTGTTGTTGTTGGGAACCTCCCCCAAGGCCACAGGGGGGAGGGGGGAACCATCTGGTTGGGGGCTGTGGTGATCCTATATAAGTTTAGTGCGCCCTCTGGGGCCGATATCTTTATACATACAATAAATATAAATATATATATATATATCATATATTATATTATATTATATTATATTATATTATATATTATATTATATTATATATTATATTATATATTATATTATATTATATTATATTATATGTTATATATATATCAATTTCAATGTTTATCTATATATATATATATTATCTATATCAATGTCTATCTATCTATATATATATTTAATTTATCCATCTAGCGAAAGATACAGATCTAAAAAAGTGTGTAACAACAACTACCTGAATATGACTCAACAATGCCAACTGGCATGCGAAGTGGGTCACGCCGTGGATCTGGGCTTCTGGCCACCTTTACTTCGTAGAAGTATCGGCCTCGATGATCAACTCTGGCTGCCCGGCTGCCCCGTTTTCAACCCTTGCCATACAAACATATCCTGTTCGCTGAGTCTAGACATACAGCCAGATTAGCACGACCTACATTTTGTATGGGGGCCGGAATTGTTTTGGGATTTGTTTTTCCGCTTTGGGATTTTTTTTGGATCTGCTTTTCTGCCCGCTGTCCTTTCTATTTGCAGCATTTTAGAGCTGGAAGCTGCCATTTCAACTGTCTTTGCAACATTTTGGAGTTGGAACCTCTCATTTTCCATACAATTTGCAACATTTTGGTGGAATGTGTAACATTTTGGGGCTGGAAGCTGCTGTTTCAAGGTTATTTGCAGAATCTTTGAATTCGAACCTCCCATTTTCGATGGAATTTGCAACATGTTGGTGCTCGAACTGTTCATGTAACATGGTAGTTCTCGACTAGGTTCATTGAGGTTTGGTTTTAGGGTTAGTTTCGGGGTTTTAGAGTTAAGGTTTATTTAGGATTTTTTTAAGGATTGGTTTGGGATCTTTTTAGAGTTTGCTTTAGGGTTTATTTAGGCTTGGTTTGAGACCTATTTATGGTTGGTTTAGGACCTATTTAGTGTTGGTTTAAGGTTTGTTGAGGGTTGGTTTAGAATCTATTTAGGCCTGGTTTAAAAATCTGTTTAAGGTTGGTTTGTAGTTTATTTAGGCTTGGGTGAGCATCTGTTTGGGGCTGGTTTAGGGTTTGTTTAGGGTTTTTCCAAGCTTTGTTTAGGAACCATCTAGAGGTGACCTATTCAGGATTGGTTTAAGGTGTGTTTAGCGTTGGTTTAAGATTTATTTAGGTCTGGTTTAAAATCTATTTAGGGCTGGTGTAAGGTTTATTTAGGATTAGTTTCAAACTTATTTAGGGACTGTTTAGGGTTTACTTAGAGTTGCTTTAGTGTTTCTTTGGTTGGTGTGGGGTTTATTTATGTTTGAATTAGGGTAATTTATATGAATTATATGATCTGTCTTAAGGATTATCTGCAATATGAGAAACAAAAAAAAGCGGGAATAGCAGCAGAGAAGCAGAGAAGCTGGAAAAGCAGAAAAGCAGGGAAAAGCAGGGAAAAGCAGGGAAAAGCAGGGAAAAGCAGAAAAGCGGAGGCAAAGAAGCAGAGAGGCAGAAGCAAAGAAGCAGAGAAGCAGAAAAGTGGAGAAGCAGAGGCAAAGAATTACATAAGCAGAGAAGCAGGGAAAAGCAGAATAGCAAAAAGCAGAGAAGCAGAAAAGCAAAGAAGCAGGACCCAAAACGGAAAAAAAATAAATTGCCCTCCTTTTGTATATATTGGATTTGTTTTATTATTTGTATGTCTATTCGCATGTGTGTGTGTATCTACATAATAATCATAATATGGAGGTTTCCTGAAATAGGGCTACTGTACCCCAAAATCGACCCATTTTAGTGGGCTGTTACTTTATAAACCATCCAGCTATTGGGGGTACCACCATTTTTTATTGGAACTCTGAGCTGCAGACCTGTTTTGATGCCGACCTCGGCGTTTTCGTGATTTTTGTTGGGAGCCTCAATGGTTTTCTTAAGGATGATGTATATACTTTACATGTAGATAACATGTGGTAAAAACATGTAAAAACATGAAACATATCTTGGTTTTCGTACATGTCGTACATGTCGTACATGTCGTACCTGTAATAACGATGTCTTTTTACGTCCGTTTTTCGGACAAATCCCATGTCATTTTCTGCGATTCACCACAAGGGCCGCCCCAGGCATCAAATGGCATCGGCTAAAACATGAACCAAAAAAAACGAATGTGGCTAACATCCATTGTTGGTCGACATCCCATTTACTGTGGTAAACCCAATAGTAAACAATCCCATTAACCAACCATTTGTTGGTCATTATCATCCCAAATAATGTGGGTAAAATAATGTCATAAACCATCCCCCCAATCATCATTTTTATAGGTGGCATATAAAAACCATTCCCAGTCATGGCTGGTTTATGGCATCTGTTAGCTTCATGGGTTAGCTTCATGGTGTCAAGACCACAAGCGAATTGAAGCTATTCTCAATGGCATTGTTTTACCCATATGGTTGCAAAATGGTTCACATCCAGAATGTACCAGCTATTTTGATGTTGCAGCTAGTAAGCCCCAAAATTCAGACCCCCGGGCCCCACATGGGTGCTCGAGCGTTGCAACGTGCACCTGCCATTAGGTATTGCAAACCGCCCTCCGTCAAAGGCATCAGGACCTACCAGGGACGTGAAAATGGGAGTTTCATGGTACAAAAATTGGGGATATCAAAATTCATCCGGATCATTTCAATGAAGTTCCTACATTTAAGGCCGTGAAAAGGACAAATCATGTGATTTGAACTTGTTTTAATGGAAAGGTCGTTGGAATCCGCTGTTTTTTTTACTCAGAGAAATGGTCTCAAACCACCATTCCACTATTGACCCTCTGGTGAGCATGCATTGACGTGAAGACCATTCATTTGTTTTTTGGCAATGCAACAAAAACGTCTACTAATGTCAGAACTGATCATGAAGCAATCTGGTTGATTAATTTCGATCGTTCTCCCAGATTAACCCAATTTCATTTCAGGACCATCCCCTGTAATCATTGGTTATCCTCCGGTGTCATCAAACACGGCACTTGGAAATCCGCCGTAAGTGAGGTCTAATGGGAAAATCACCTATAAATTATAAATACGGGATTGTCCATTGCCATGTTTGATGACACCGGAGGTATATCAGATGATGTTACAAGTTTGGTATATGTTAGGAATACAATTACCTGGCCACTGCAAGTGCAGTCTCACCTTCCCACCCAACGAGGGCACCACATTCAGCCTCGCATTTCGGGAGCAAGGTTTCTGGGCATGAGTGGTGGTTTGGGGCCTAGTGACACAGGGACTGGCCACAAACCACCCACTAATGATTGCTTCATCATTCTCTTCCCAAGAAACATCAAATAAAACCAAACAAAACACATTCTCCCCTAACACATCCCCCCAAAATCATCGAACTCGACAGAGATCTCAGGGTACCCTGAATATCATCGCATCAACATCCTGGGCTTTATTCAAATCCGAGAAAGGACAGGGCCAGGATAACAATCCACTTCCAAATCTTCCAGCTACCCCATGGAACCATCAAACATGGCAATTTAAAATCCTCTATAAGTGCAGGTATTCTAATGGGAAAATCAACCGGAGCGTAGGACATCCAATTCAATCCCGTTCATCATTTTGGTGGTAAATCCCGATTCTATTGGACTTATCGCATACAATCATGCGGTAGAAAGGATAATACCCATAAAAAACCTCTAGGTGAATTTTCGCACGATCTTTAAGATAGCAATGAGAAATCCACGAAATGTCCCTCGTCCATAAAAAACTGTTCTAAAGTACCCAACGTTTGTTGGAGAATAAAGGAACAGGTTCATCTATAGACGGTGAGGTTTTCATGTGATGCTACCCGAGATCATCCAATTTTTCAACCATGTTTGTATTGAAACCCATGGTCCTTCAAAAAACAATAATGTAATAAGAATGTGTTTTAGGTGCCCAACATGCCAAACTCCCCCTAGGGTTGCTGCATGCAATCCGTTGTGTCAAAGAGCACCTTCTCTTTCAGAGGCGGCCTCGGCAAAATCAGACCCAAAACATCCAGCATTTCATGGTTCATGTCACAAATCATGTTCTGTTAATTGTTATTCCGGGATTCATTTCATGAAACGTGTCAACATTTATTTCATGAGCTCTGGTTCCCCAAACAGCGTGTCCACACTGAGGGGTTCTTACGGTAGGAGTTGAGGCCGGGGTTAGATCAGGGTGGGCGCTCTGATCCCCGGCATTTTTCCTGAAATTCTCGCATGAAATGGCTCTAATGAGATGTCCAAGTGCATTTCCGACTGCGCAAGCCTGCACAAAGTCTGCCCCGCGACTTTGGGGTGCGGCCTTTTTTGTGTAAATTTTCGCATGAAATTGTTCTTGTGAGATGTCCAGGTGCATTTCGACTGCGCAAGCCAAGCGCAGAAAACGTGCGGCTAACTTCTGGGGGACGGCATTTATCTTGAAAATTCTCGCATAAAATGGCTCTTGTATGCTCTTGTGACACGCCCATGTGCGCTTGCACAAAACTCGGGTCAAGTTCTTGTAAATTCTCGCATAAGCTGGCTCTTGTGACATGTCCATGAATGTGCGTTTCGACTGCGCAGGCTCGCACAAAACACGGGTCCCGTTCTTGAGGCACGGCATCTGTCCTGCGAATTCTCGCATAAAATGGCTCTTGTGAGATGTCCATGTGCATTTCGACTGCGCAGGCTCGCACAAAGTCTGCGCCGTGAGGTTCTCAAGCTCTGGGTCTGCGCCATTTTCACTGTAAATTCTCGCACGAACAGGCTGTGCAGATCCTGCTACATTCCTCTGTAAGAGGTCATTGCATAATCCTGTACAAGTCCTTCGTAGAAGATCTTGTGGAGATCCTGGTGAGGTCCTCTGTCCTCTCTAAGAAGTCCTTGCATGAGGAGCTTGCAGATGCCATGTCTTAGAGGTGCTTGTATGCATGCTCTTGTGGGAAGCTCTTGGGAGGTTCTTGTATCAAGATCTTGTGAGATCCGCTCCAGCAGCAGCAGGCCCTTTTTTTGACGATCTTGTGACATTCCCTTAGGGGTCCTGGCATGAAGATCTTGCTCAAGGTCTTTTACACTTCGTTGAAGATCTTGTGGGATCCTAGTGAACTGCTGTCAGAGGCCTTTGCATGATCTTGCGCAGGTCCTTGTGAGCTCTTGAAGAGGTCCTGGTGTAATCCTCTCGGTGTCCTTACATGATCTGGCACAGGTCCTTATGAAGAGATCTTGCGGAGAGCCTGTTGAAATCCTCCTCAAGAGGTCCTTGCATTAAGATCTTGAAGATCCTCTGCGTTGGTGCTTCTATGAAAGTTCTTCTGAAATGCTCATAGGAAGTCCTTGTGTGAAGATCTTGTGAGCTCATCTTTATAGATCTACATAGATCTACATGGAAGGTCCTGCTGCTGCAGTTGCGATAATGTCTCACCTCATCTGTTACTGTTCCATACCTTCTGCTGCTTGTATCTGGTATATTGACTTCCTGCCCCCCCACACTGTTTGGGGCCTCTCGCCGGTGCCTACGGTATTCCATCATATTAAACCATATTAAACCCTTCAAGTCATTTGTGAGTCACAAAATAACCAGCAGTTCGTAGTGCTAATGCTCCAGGCGGCGCCGTCAAGGGAGCCGCGTCCTGTTCCTTCTCTTGCGGCTCTTGAGGTGTCGCCTGCAATTCAGGTTGTCGTTGTGGACGATCATCCGAATCTTAGCCAGTTTTGAGATGTTCTAAGCTATTTACTAAGTGGGATGAATAACCAAGTAGCAACCACTAAAAAAATGACAGCAAAAATCCAACTAGAATATATATATATAATAATTTGAAGGATATGGATAAATTCTTTTTGGAATGGTTACTTCAAAAAACATAGTTCTTGAGTAGCTAGAAAATCATTGACAGAAAATGTCATGGTTGACTAACAGATGTGTGGCAACGGGAAATGTCCGTATTTTGCATCCCGGCATCCCAGCAGTCCAGGCCTCATATCTCAACCAACGCATCTGAAATGCACATCACTGCGCCCAAAATTACCGCAAGACACCCGCAAACACCCGCAAATCCAAGAATCTGGTAAATTTGTATCAGTTTGGGAGCGTGCAATTAAACTATACAAACCAACTTGGATGTGCGAGTTCCACATTTTGAAAGCAATAGATCAATAGCTGGTGAGAAGACTGGGAGGAGGGCTATGCAGATGGGAAACACAGTCATGACATACCACACCTAACCTTGTGGGGAAACGCTCGATACGACCATAAATTTGATGAGACGCCTGACTTTGCAAGACGACGGATATCTTTTAGGAGTCGGAAGGCCCAGATATGAATTGTCGATTTTTGTCGATGATTTCCCCACTCGGGATGCAACGCCGCGATTGCTGCTCATCTAGACGTGGCCACAATTCATCAGGAAAAAATGAGCACAAAAAAAAACAAAAAACTGCGTACGGGGTCGGACTCCCATCTTTTCATGCAGGTCTCCCTGTATCGACCTGAGATTCCTGTTTGATCTCCTCTTTCACTTCTTGCTTCACCTCCTCTTTCACTTCAACCCTCGGCGTGTGCAGAAGTGTTCATAAGGTTGCAGTGAAAACTGGTTGCTGGTGTCCGCACATACCAACAAAGGACTCATTTGGGAATAGTCATCCAGAGAAGGCGTGGATACAATATATGATATGTATAATGAATATATTCAAAACCACCAGTTGCAAAACTACGGGAGAGTTGATGTTTGCAGGATGATGTTCCCCCAATTGCAGTTTCGGCTGCCGTTTGCCCGTTCGGACGCCTGTTCGGAATTCGACCCACTCCCAAATGGCCCTCGGAAAAGGAACATTTTGGGTACTTGCACACAAGCGGCTGTCATTTTCGCAGGAATCACAATGTGCAAAAGATGCCAAAGGCCCTGCAAGCATCTAATTCTTACATCGAGTCGCTTCTCTTCTTTCACTTCCTGCTTGACTTCCTCTCCCTCCTGCTGCGCAAGGTCCCATGGCTAGCAACCGCACAAGGTTCCCATGCACAACGTTTTACAACTGGATAGTGGATGATAGCATATACACTTTATGCTGCTCAAACTCCGGGTTGGTGACCCCATCTTTCGTTATTTTGATTGGTGAAACCGCCGTTTTGGTTGTTGGTGATTTATATTTATAGTTTTACACCTGGACAATGATCATATCAGTTATCCAAAGGTTGTCATTTGAATTTCCGTGATTGCCTGTTTACATCCGATTTTTTGACTGGAAAATCCAAAGTTCGCTCTCAAAGCACCAGTTTTGGTGAGTGTAAGCCTTACCTTTTGATTATGAAATTGTCTTTATTGATTGTTTAAACCCAACTTTTGCTGGAATTAAGATCCCAATAAGATCCCAATACTGTATTCCGACTGACCTCAGTGACCACCCTGGGACCAAAAAGGACCCAAAGGCTCCTGCGCTGGTCGTGCCACGAAGCCTTCCTCGGTCTTTTGACGTTTGGCGTCAGCCTTGGTGGTAACCAGGGGGTTCACCAAGCTAATAAGATGGAGTTCACCAAGCGAAAAAACGGCTGGCATTTAACGATTTCACTATAGATCTATAGGACATATGAAGGGTTCACTACAGATCTATAGGAAATATATATATATCAACAAGATGGATTTTGCTAGCCAAATTACTCATACTTCGTTTGATCCCCACCGTGGCATATCCTGCCATTCTATCTGGCATATATTCTGACACACTGTATGACATTTTACCTCACATATATGCTGGAAATCTATCTAGTATTGTATCTGACAGATATTCAGGGATTCTATCTAGTGTATACATATATATATATATACTCTGATATTGAATCGGGCACTCTATATCTGCCATTATATATGATATTCCATGTATATGTTATGTACATATATATATATATATATATATTCATTATGTATTTATGTATATGTATATATATAATGTGTATGTATATATATACATATATATATATATATATATATTATTTTACATATACATATATATTATTATACATACATACATATATATATATATATATACACATTACTATACATATATATATATATATGTATTATTATGCATACATATATATATATATATTATTATACATATATTATTATTACACATATATATATATATATTATTACACATATAAGTATATATATATATGCGGCAAATGCCTGGGCTTTGCCCAGAACCGCAACCACGACAGGCAACGCATCATCATCACCATCATCATCATCATCACCATCATCACCATCGTCACCATCATCATAATCAGAATTAAACCCTTATTGAAGATCTTCAATGAATGTAGAAGTTTAACGGGGGTGGGAGAATTCAACCCTTATTGAAGATCTTCAATGAATGTAGAAGTTTAACGGGGGTGGGCAAAGCCCAGGCGTTGCGCGTATATGTATATATACATATACATATTACTATATATATATATATATTGAATATGTACTTTTATAAATAATGTATACATATATATATATATGTATACATATTATATATGATACATATATATATATATATATATATTACTACATATATATCACTACATATATATATGTACGTATAGATATATATATATATATTATGTATACATGTTATGTGTGTGTATCTATTATATTCTGACATTTTATCTGGCATGGCATCTGGCACTCTATCTGACATTTTTCTGACAGTTTATCTGACATAAATAATCGAATTCCATCTGACATTTTATCTGCCATTCTATTGGGAACTGTACTTGATATATGAATATGATATAGATATGTATATATATATGATTTATCTATTTATCTAATTTTATGTTTGATTAATTAATTAATTTATCTACGGATATCTACTGTATTGATGTTTTTCAGTTTTTCAGACATTTTATCGGAAATGTAATCTGGCATTCTATCTCATATGCACAGATACATCTATTCTTACATTCTATCTGACGTCTTGTCTGATTTTTTCTGGCATTCAGTTTGACATATTTTCCCTCATTCCGTCTGACATTTGATATGACATTTTTTCTTGCATTTTATCTGGCATTCTTTCTGGCATTCTATTTGGCACATAGTCTGACATTCTGTCTAACCTCGTATCTTGCATTTTATCTAACATTCTTTCTCAAATTCCATCTGACATTTCATCTAGCATTCTATTTTACATTTCATTTGGCATTCTATTTGGCATTTTATCTGATTATTATGAATATATGTTTGTATATATTGAAAAACTCTATGACAACTAATCTGGCATTCTATCTGACGGTCGTTCCGGCATTTCAAATATTCTCCGAAAGCCTCAAAGAGCTGGCGAACTCGCTATGGGAGAGCGGGTGAGCTCGCCCTGGGGTTCGGGTCCAGGTGCCCCCCCATGCCCCTCACCTGGCAGGTGGGGAAAAACATGAGAATGATTTCGCCAATCGAAAATTCGGGAATCTGAATCATTTCCCCAAGCAAATTTTGGGGAGGCAAATCTAAGTATGGCAAAGCAACCAAAAATATCCGAATTTGGGATGTGACCAACCCCAAAACAGATGTAACCAACAATGAAATAGGAGTTTGCCAAGCTAACCTCAGGATTTCATCAAAGAAAAATTGGAAATTAAATTGGCCAAACGAAGTTGGCATCAAAATGTGGTGGTAGGTATGGATCTAGACGAGGCAATTCAAAGGTCAAGGGGTGAAAGACTAGCCCACCCACGTGTCTTCAACTTTGACCCACAGAGCCAAATGAGCGATGAAAAAAATATCTACGAGTAGAAAACTCGGAAAACTCTTAAGCACACTCCATGATTGTCTGTGACGTGCGGTTGCACAAAAGCAGATGGCCAATGGTGCGAAGCGAAGCCGGAGCTGCAGGCAGGCTGCAGGGTTTTACCTTTTGGGATGATCAAATGGTCCCTTCATCCCCATGTGGTTCATAGGGTCATAGGGATTTCCAGCCCATGGATCATATACAGTAATCCCTAATATGTAAAGGGTCGCATAACCCCCCGAATTAATAAATCATCAACCAAGGGGCAACCATCATGTATCAAGTATGTCTCATATGTTTGATCATTAAACCCCCAGTTAACTAGTTAATCAAATCCGGTCTAAATCCCGGAAGACTGTGGAAACAAATACCCGCTGAACATGCGCTACGCCCCACAGGTACTTCATTATATACACTTTCACACGTTTTGGTTTAGGGTTTCTTTAGGTTTCTTCAGGGTTCTTTTAGGGTTCATTTGGGGTTTCTTTAGGGTCAAATTGGATTTTTCCTAGGGATTTCTAAGTTGTTTAACGGTTTGTGTAAAAAGTGCCGAAAACCAATCTTGCCAGACAGCCGAACCCCGCAGAGGGTCATCAAACACGTCTCTGGGTTTGCAAACTCAGAGACATCAAGTTATAACATCCCAACATAGTGGAAGGCCACCAAGTACTGAAAGGGTCACCAAAGATGAGGTTCCCGACAATCATCCCGAAAGATGTTGGGGCATATAACAAGTGCTGGCCGAAAAAATCATAAAACCCCCTAAATCCCGCTTAGATCCCATAAAAAATGCTCCATGTTTGGGTTTCGACGGTGAATTTCCAAGGGTTTCAACAGCTGGGACCCATCACATCGCCATCCATTGCCGAGCTGTTGGCACCAATGGTCCTGGGAAATCAAAAGATCCCCAGGTTTCATCCGAAAATAGAAATATGTCTATCTGTCTATAATCTAATCTAGTCTAATCTAATCTTCCCTAATCTAACCAAACCTATCTAACCTATCCATCCATCCATCCATCCATCCATGCATCCATCCATCCATCCATCCATCCATCCATCTATCTATCTCTACCGATCTATCGATCTATCGATCTATCGATTTATCGATCTATCTAATCTATCGATCTATCGATCTATCGATCTATCGATCTATCGATCCATCGATCTATCGATCTATCTATCCAATCGAATCGAATCCAATCCAATCCAATCTAATCTAATCTAATCTA
>Ga0126342_10001421_pt1 | contig 33618 bp, 35 predicted proteins | sample Cyp1metagenome_FD_92528 | JGI IMG/M metagenome (GOLD analysis project Ga0126342, IMG submission 92528) | Coral microbial communities from Lord Howe Island, Old Settlement Bay, Australia - Cyphastrea 1 metagenome | ecosystem: Host-associated > Invertebrates > Cnidaria > Coral ...
TATAATATATAATTTATAATATATAATTTATAATATATAATTTATAATATATAATTTATAATATATAATTTATAATATATAATTTATATTATATAATTTATAATATATAATTTATAATATATAAAATATAATATAAAAATATAATATAATATAAAATAGTATATTATAATATAATATAATATAATATAGTAAAATATAATATAATATAATATAATATACATATGATGTATATATTTACTTCATGAACATGTACGTGACACCTGTTCTGCCCACAAGACTATAGGCTTCATCACGAAGGCAAATCATTAATCAAATGAGGGGATGATTCTGAGCACGTGGCGCAGTCTTTGTCCACAGCTAGCCTGTATTCCTGCAATGCAAGGTTTGGGGATGCGGGTAATACCAGTAATACCAGTGCCTAAAACAGCTCCAACAAGTACCGATTTGCTAAAGAAAAAATCAAAGTGTGCCTGCACCATCGTGATGCATTTTTTGAACATATCGAGTAAACAAGTTGCTTGAAATCCCACACCGGGGCCCGAAAAATTGGGAGACAAGATGGCAAACAGGCGAACAGGCGAACTTGAAATCCTGAAACTCGTGCATCCTCAAAGATCCAGCAACCCACTTTTGAAGCCAGCTGTTTTGTGCTGCAGAAAACCCCCTGGGGGGTCCAGCTGACAAAGCTCCTGGTTTGCCAACTCTTCTTTCTTGGTGGTAGCCTGTTCAACCGGTGGGTCCAGGTGGGCCGGGGCACGGCCCTGCTGGGTGCTTTCAACACATCCAAAGAATCCACTCTTTCATTGGGGTGACTGAAAATCATCCCAGATAATCTCAGATAGCTATGTGAAAATCCCAAAGACCAATGTGAGGCTAGCTACAAGAATCATCTCTTAGAATCTCTTTTTGTCTTCATAGGTTCCAGATGCTCAAATCACCCATCATCATCGTCGTCATCATCATCATCATCAACATCATCATCATCACCATCATCATCATCACCATCATCATCATCACCATCATCATCATCATCATCACCATAATCATCATCACCATCATCATCACCACCATCATCATCACCATCATCATCACCATCGCCATCATCATCATCGTCTTCATCATCATCATCAGCATCATCATCACCATCAGCATCAGCATCGCCATCACCATCACCATCACCATCATCATCACCATCATCATCATCATCATCATCATCATATCTCAACATTGTGATCTGGAGACAACTAGGGACCAACTGCTGCCCGGGCACATGCAGCACCTTTGAGTTTTGCAGCTCTGCGGCCAAGGTCGCCTTCGACCACATCAATGAAGGGTCCAGACAATCTCTGGTTGGAGGGACTATCAATAGATCGATTTACAAAAGGGCAAACTTAAAGGAAACACCCACATGGTTTTCCCATCAAATCCTCCCTTGGACCAATTTGTGTCCACACGTTTCAACACATCTCAAAAGATAAACTTGGCTTCACAAGCCCAAGTAGGATGGAAAAGCAAGAAAAAATGAGCATACATGAACGCGTGAACAACTGTCAACCAGGAAAATACATGTTTACTGCAACCTAGAATGCTGATCCAAATGATGGATTAAATACTGATGAACCATGCGTATTACCCTCCATGCGAAAAAAAACCCTCCGGTCACACATAGCAATGGGAAATCCCTGGATATCAAGACCTCACGTCTTAACCCAAGTGCAAATGCGTCTGTACAAGATATATATATTTATATATATACTGTGTATATATATATATATATCTTGTACATGTGATAATATGTGGTTAATTGTGACTTTATATGTGTATGATACTATTTGTTGAGTACCGAATTATGTATAGATGACAAGAATGGAAGCTTTATATACGTCGTGCATATTGGGATCCCAACGGCACCTTTTGGCTTCGCTTCTGCACGAGCGCGAACTTCTCCTCCGACCGTTTTGCGGCCGCGTCCTCGCAGGTCCGACAGGTAGATTTAAGGGACAAAACACGGTACTTCTGGTGAAAGTCAAAATAGCTGGCAAATGGACATTAATCTCAAAAACATGTATTTATAGTATAAGAGCTTTTGAGCCATAGGCATTTCATGCATGTCACGAATGCTTGGAACCACCTATTCACAGCCAGTTCCCCCTCCACTGCTCAAACATGACGTAACATGGCAATGGAAAATTCGTCTATGTCACAAGGTGATTCTTCAGATTTCCCATTGCCAACTTTGATCTATTTTGGGCAAACTACTACTTTCCAGATATCAGGCAATAAGCATCAACAAGCATCAAACCAACAATTTAGATCTTTTTCGAATGATTCGGATTGCTTTTTCCCCAAGAGCCAAGGGGATCCCAACCTGCAATGGGGTCCTTCAAGAAGCCCTGGTACTCCGCTTCCGCTCTTCTCTCCGCCATCTCTGTCTCCTTCAGCTCCAGCTTCGCGTCCTCCAGGATGCGCTGAAGCAACCCAATGACCTCAGCGAAGTCTGGGTTTTTTCCGGGTTTCATGGAGGTTTCTGTTTCTTTTCCCTCAAATAGGGGTACCTCTAAATCATCCAAGTCATGGATGACTATGGATGACCATGGTATATGGTGATTTTTGGATCAACCATTTTAAGAAACCCCTTAAATGGCGGCTTCAAACCTTTTTCCACCTGAACTGTTAGAGTACAGTGATCAACAGCATTGGGCATTGGACTACTGAATCAGCCACACGACTTGCTTCAAAAAGCGGGAAAATCTTGTCGTGAATTGAACCCTCGGGAACATTAACGCAGAAGAAGGGTCCGAGCCACTGATCGTTCTCTCAAATAGATTGGCCCTCCTTTCAAACCAATGTATTCCCGAATAGATGACTCATATTTTGGTGGTTCCCGATTTTAAGGGAACAGAACGCCCCAAAACAGCTGGAAACGATCATGAAGCCACCTGAAACCAGCAGTTTCAATGGGAAAGTCATCGTCTAAAACCTGTTTCTGGGGTTCCCATACGGGGAAAGAATGATTTCTAACCAATGAGATTTTGAGGTACTCTCCGGTAAATTAATATAGATATGGGAAACCCATGGTGCCCAAGAAACATGGTCTACAAATGGTGTGTTTTCCGTATACTGTATCTACTCTATGCTAATTTGTTTATATAAAGGTTATCTCCCATCATATTCTCAGCGTATTCCCATAGGACAGTAACTGTTGGATTGATGGTTACCCTCCGGTGTCATCACATGGCCATCGGAAATCCACTATCAATGGAGGTTTATAGCTCAGAACATCAACTACAATTGGGGGATGTTCATGGATGTTCCATTTGTATCCATTTGTCATCTTGGAGTACCAGAGGGAGGCTAAATTCACAAAAAAAAACATGCTAAACCAGAGGCTCCATGTTAAGCTGTTAAATCAATCCAATTTGGAGACCATCTATGGAGGTCGTCGTCTTTCGCGGCGACCGCTGCAACCCAAGTCGCTCCCAGGGCACGCGACTTGGACCCAAGTCGTGCAGAGGTGTCGGAGTCGGCATCGGTCACGCGATGGCGATGGTGGAAGCGGGAAGACACCTGTACCAAACACCAAAGAGTTAATGTAGTTAAAACAATGCCACCCATTTTCCTGGGAATGGTAAGTTTATGCCACCAATAAAATGGTGATGACTGGGGGATGCTTTGTGGCATTGTTTTTCCCACATTATAGGGTTTTGTCTGAAAATGCCGGTGTCTGTGATTCTTCCATCCCAGGGCTTGACATGTTGCCCATTTGTTGTATCATGGACATAAATTGGGTGTATGATGGTGTATCCACCATTTTTTGTTTTTTGTTTGGCAATGTGCTGTACAAACTCATGAGGAAGGGCTCCAAGTGGATTTTGTTTGTGCAGTCAGGACTTAGAGTCAGTCATTATATATAGTCACTTGAATCAAGTCAAGCCTGAATCGCATTGGGCACAACTCCAATCAAATGCGATGAAACAAACCTAAAAACCCGAATACATCCTGCAGATTCCATGGGAAACTCCCAAATTTCATGCAAATAAAAGCACATCTTATGCACCTTCACCCCAAAATCCTACGTTTTACCCTGAGGGCCTCTTCTAAGAAGGAACCATCGTCACGTTTCCGAAAGGTCCTTTCGAGGCGTTTCGTGGCGCTCTCCAACATCTCCTGGTCACATCAAGAGGATTCATCCCAATGATGATTCATGATGATTCGCCAGTGGCTTGGCTACATCCCAATGTGATAGCTACTTCAGTGCTACTTCTTACATCTGACATCATCTGACTGGAAAAAAACCTTCATCCGTTGCGCAACCACCCTCCTGAGTCTCCAGGGAATGCGACTTCAACTCGCTGTGACTTAGACCTGGAGCCATGGCGACCAGTATTCCTCCAGTGGATCAGTGGGAAGGGATGATCAACGCTTTGACCCATTCGCCCAAAATTGGTCTCCAACATTCAGAATTCCACAATGTTGCCGCAATCCGTGTGGATGAATTGGTCTGAAGGTGGAGCATGCCCCATGGTTTTTAGTTCAATTAGAAAAATTGAAAAAGTGAACTAAAAATAGTTGTCCCATACTGTTCCGTAATTTTGAGGTGTGGCACCAGCGGTCCAACATGGTCCAGCATTCGCTCCGAGAAACGCTCGGCGTTGCGAAGCTCCGTGGCTTTCTCTACGGAGTTGTCTAACTCCTGAAGATGCGTTGGGATGGGAAGAAGACAATGTGCTGATGATGATTTTCCCATCATATGCAGATGAAAGATGATAAATGATGATGAATGATAAATGATAAATTAAACATGATACATGATAAATGATAAATGATAATGAATGATAAATGATGATGATGATGATGATTATGATAATTATGATTATGATAATGATGATGATGCTGATGGTTGAATGATTGAATGATTGAATGACTGGATGATTCAATGATTCAATGATTCAATGGCTTAATGGCTGAATGGCTGAATGGCTGAATGGTTGAATTGTTGAATTGTTGAATTGTTGAATGATTGAATGATTAAATGATGGTGATGATAATGATGATGATGGTGATGATGGTGATGATGGTGATGGTAATGATGGTGATGGTGATGATCATGGTGATGGTGGTGGTGATGATCATGGTGATGGTGGTGGTGGTGGTGATGATGATGGTGATGAAGTAAAAAAAATAACAAGCCATGACAGTTTGTGCCAACATGGGAAATAAGTGATCATGGATGAGACGCGTACCCAAAAAAAAAGAATTGTGGCATTCCTGATCATGAGCGGATCGCTCCACAAATTGTGTAAATCCCAAATAAAACTGGTCCAATTTCACTAGTTCACCGCCAAGATTTGTGGGCAAGGTGTTCCGATTTATATAGCTTTGTCCAAAACCAGTGTACACCTCAAATCCATTGGTGTATCGACATCTTTTTCCATTTTGCAAAGGCCACAAAATGGGGTTACATACACCGGGGCAAACCAAAATATCGTATTTTTGTTGGTTGCTATACATCGGTATCTCTGAAAATTGGGTGCCTATGTACCCCAAAACCTCAGTGTTCATCATGACCAAACAAAAATAGAAAGCCAGTCTAATTTTGGAGAATTTCTCTTTCTGAGACCAACCCCATACAATGTGGTAATAAACTCCCAATTTTTGATGCTTAATACGCAATACCCAGCCATCTCTGGCAAAATCAAGATGGTCCAGTGTTCGGTTTACGACATGAACCTCCAGTAAACTAACATAGCTATGGAATATCCACCTTTTTAATAGCTAAATCATCGAACTAAATGGGCCATGGTTTCCAGTTGGCAAACTGTTGAATTGCCAAACATTACTCCCAGTTTTAATGCCTGGTACGCATTAGATTCACATTATATCACCATAAAGATGTTCCAGATTGTCATACATATATATATAATGGTGATAAAATGGTAATATAACATCCAAAAATATGTTAAATATGGATGTTATATTACCATTCTATTCACATATCCACATCCCCAAAATGGTCCTGAATGCTTCCGTCCATTCGCTTCAAATCGTCTTCCATCTGCAGGAATAGCTCCTGCACATCGCCTCGGAGCTAAAAACAACCATGAGACATGTGTTGACATGATTGTAAAATATCATAATTAAATGGTTATAAACTGCAATAAACTGTTATAATATGCGTGTGTTCTTGGAGGACAAAACATGTTGAAAATCACCCCTTGTCACCCACTTAGAATGTGTCAGAAAAAAAATTGTTTGTGTGATTACAAACCATTCTTCCGGCAACTCCGCTGAAAAACGTCCCAGCTGCGGAGCGATTCTTCAGCTTGTTGCTGCTTGCTCTGAAGGCTGCCCTCTCTTGAAGCCACCAGGCCTGGTGCTAAATTTGGAAAGAAACCATGGGAACATGATTAATGTGACGCGTTTTTAACTACGATTACAGTATACCAGCTGGTTTCTGGGACAACCAATATAGCGTTGATGTCTTTAACTATTTGACAAACATGGAGATTTGATAAATATTGTAAAACTGGGAAGACTTGGAAGTCAAGGTAGGATAAATTTCACCGGTCCGTCAGTAGCCTCCCAACATGGAGAGAACTGGAGGTTGACCAATAAATATGGGAGAATTAACCATCAATTACGTAGATTTAATCAATAAATAGTAATGGATAGTAATGGTAAAATACAAGGATAAACACAGGGATACACTACCCGTCGGGGGGGAAAACCGCGCCAGCGGTTGTGAGAGTTTTGAAAAAATGTCGTTTTCGCCAGAGCGAAACTGTTGATCTATTCCAGAACAAGTGACTAAATTCCCCAAGATTTTTCATTGATTTTTTGATCAACTCCTGCAATTTAAGGGAAATTTGCTTGGCCAAACTCGCGCGGTGTTTTCCTCCTTTCACATGGCCACGCGCTTCTGCAAAGAGCGACCAGTGATCTCCAAAAGGTTTTTTGCCTTGGAGTTCATCCATTGCCATTGCCAGACCCTGATGCTTCGCATTTTTCGCATTTTGGGTTCACTTGGCTGTTGACTCTGGTCGCGAGACTACATGGAATGGCCGATTTTGACAGCCGCCACCACATTGCATCGACTCCACCTGTGTGTATTAGAACTGTCTCATTTCTAATTCGTTCCTTGATACAAAACACCCCTTTCCAGGAATGAATGGATGTGCTGTCTGCTTCGGTTTCTCCTGGACACTGGCAGAAAAATAAAACATATATATATATATATGTATGAAATATACAACATAACATAACATCACACCACATACCGTGTATATAATATAAACATATATTATATAACATAACATATATATATATATATAACACATGTGATTTCTAATGTATACACATATATTTTAGAAGATAACATATACGTATATACAACACATTGTAACATAACCTTACATTATATGTATATATGAACTTTGATATTATATATATATTATTATTATTATTACATAACATTATATTATATATATAAGATACCGGGATCTTCAAAAAGAACAGCCATCCTGTCACACTCATTGCGAAGAAACTTGCATGCCCCCTTTCCCCAGATTCAATGTTGTTACATGGCTTTGCTTGGAAGGCTTTAAAAACAGGCACAACCATTTCGGCTCGGATGCCGGCATGCATTGGGCAACAACATTGATCAAGGGGGCGCGGGGGGATCAGGTGTGATGTGACAACATGTAGGAGGATGGCGGCTTTCTTTTGAAGAACCGGGAAAAATTTCGGTTTATGGATGTGCAAACACAAGCTTGAACAAATTCCCTTTTGCATTTACCAAAAACCCAATCCAAACATACTTTCATCTTCACAGCTGCTACCCACAAACAAAGAAGCAACATTGCAGCATTTGCTCCGCATGTGGGCAAAAATTGGAGATCATACGCTGTGTGTCTTGCATGGTGCACTAATGTAGAATGTGCCTCCACGCCTCCAGAAGCAGCATTGCAGCGTTCTGCTGATGATAATAGAAGGGAGCACAAACATCGCGTTTTGCACAGTTCACGTACAATGCACGCACAGTGCACGCGACAGTGCACGCGACAGTGCACGCGACAGTGCACGCCAGTGCACGGCCACAAAACGCTGTAAATACCACGTATTTTCCCAAAAGATTATCAAAAAAACAAAAAAACAATATTTTGTGTATATTGTTTTAATTCCAGAAAATGCTAACCACATGGTATTTACAGCGTTTTGTGGCCGCGCACTGTGGTGCGCACTGCCGCGTGCACTGTACGTGCACTGTGCAAAACCCTGGCGTATCCTGGCGTGACGTAGCATGTGCGTGTTTTACAAAGCGTGCACGACTACTGGCGCGGTTTTCCCCCTGCTGGCATAAACTAGTTAATCGAGGGCAAAGGTATATAGCTGGCATAAACGGGATTTGATTGAGATGATTAACGGGAATGAACGGGATACCTTCCCATCATTTCTATTGGTATAAAAGAATGTCTATAGACAAGTTGAAGGAAAATGTTTCGGAAGACATGGTTTCTTAAACTCCCAAAATATGCTGCAAAATGCAAGGGTCTAACCACATTGGTTAACTTGGATACCTCAAAAATCCACTGGTTCTTGATCATTTCCCCACTAGAATGTCTAGTTTGCGGATATGCCCCGTGGTCCCGCTTCAGACACGCACATCTTCATGGATGTCCATTGGATATACCACACGTTCTACAACTATGAACTATGGTTACGCACAGACCCGGTGGTTTGCCCGAACTGCAACATTGAGGATGTCCTTTTGTCGATCGTGATAAGAGAAATTGAAAAAATACTGGGTATACGCAATGTTTTTTGTTTGCGATTCAGAGTTTTCAGGTTTCTGGGTTTTAGGGTTTAGATGGGTTTAGGGTTTCAGAGTTCAGAATTTAGGGTTTAGGGTTCGTCGTCTGGGAAATATCAAAACACTGGTCCTGCGCAGGTATTTGAGCATGTCGAAGGATGATGCTTGAACACCATTCTAACCTTCCAGGCAAACAATATGGTCTTGCCCTATGGTTATATAACCCACCTATTAGTAGAACTCCACCCCGTGGTGTTTCTCCAGGTGACGATATTCTCCGCGGCAATTCTGTTTCTTCTTCGCCTTCGACAGCGTCGAGAGGGCACGACGGTTTGCTGTGTTTGAAAATGGGATAAACATTGGGCTAAACGAAACATAATTTGGATAGAATGGGACATAGCAGTATGCGATAGATAACCATTATCAATAACCATGTTCAACAAGTTTCGACATGGTGTGTCTGGCAATGAGGGATTGACCCCGATATGTACAGCATATTTGAATAGGGTAAAACGATGATAAACCATCAAATTTGGGGGTACCAAAGTTTCACACAAACCCACATCTTCTTCGGTGAAGGCTGCGTGGCATGAGCAACAGGGTATGGGCAAACAGTGGATACCACAATCGCTGGACGCTTAAGAATGCTTAAGACTCAAAATGATTCAAATCTGCGCCTGAAAAAATGTGTGGTTTCAGCTCGTCCCTGGTAGGCAGAATTCAAACGGACCGCCATGGACCGCGCACACTGGTGGGAAAGGTATGGGAGATGGTCTTCATCAAACTCTTTTCAGGGATCTTCTATGTATGCTCAGGCGAAAAACATGCAAATCTACATTGTCCATCCAACTCTGGTGCTGAGGATCTTGCACCGGGGGTTTTAACTTTTAACAGATTGATTGATATTATGTCTCACACGCAAACACTTTCCAGCTCACCACATAAAGAGAGATCCACTAAAAAGGAAATCTGCTTGAAATTAACTCAAATGTTCAGCAGTTTTCATGGAAATCGTTCCACCGCCAACATATATATATATACAAACAACTATATATAATAGTACACATACATACATAAATATATCATAAATATATTTTTTTTTTTCTCTCAAGCCCATGGAGTCTCGATGACGCGGCTTGCTTTGCATTCCAATGCTTACTTATATATATATATCTGTGTGTGTGTCTGTGTCTAAGAATGGGTTATACACCCAAAATATGGTCATTTTAGTGAGAAAGAACACTATTTTCAGACAAACGGCAAGCACAGCGTCACAGTTTTCCACTTTTCCCCACCTCAGATGTCTTCTCTTCCTCCAGATTCTCAACCATCTTGTCGATCATCCGCATCACTTCATCCGTGCCTGACAAAGCACGTAATTTTGGACATATAATCTCCAAGCAGTAAAAGTCTCGGTGTATCTTGGTATCAAAACCTTGAAAATAGACTTACATGGAAATCAACACAAGATTCAACATCAAAAATCATGCTTTTTGTTGTAGCTCCAGCTGCCAATTTTCTTTCCCTTGAGCGCCAGCATGATGAATTGCGTTCGCGGATGTACCGAGCCCAGGCCCGCGAGTTTCTGCGCGGCCGCATTGGCCAACGCTGGCAGTTGAAGGAAGCTCACCTTATTGGAGGCTGCTGGAGTCCCAAAGTGGGGTAGACATGGACGTTCCAAAATTCTCTAGGTCCTCGTCCGGTACTATATCTTGGTAATCCACATGAGCTGGGATCAAAACTAAGGGTCACAAAGGCGGTCATGAGCAAAAGTTATCGTTTTAGGTAGTTCGCTCTATCGCTTTACATGGTCTTGTAGCATGTCAAACTACGGCTATTGATTTAGAGATCCATTTCCATTCATCTCCGCATCAACAACAGGGGTACTTCATGGTCAGCAGTCTGCTGCCCACTGTTTGTCTTCAAAGTGCGGAAGGTTTCCCTCAGAACAGCTTGGTTTTTGCACTGTTGCGTGCCTTCTGCTTCTGCAGATTCTGTTCACCTCTTCGGATCGTTCGATCAAAGCTATCTTATGATAGGTTTAAAATTTCTAGGTCAAGATGGGCCACGCCAAGTAGATGTTTCAAGACTTGACGCAGAATTGAAGTGCACCACTCCAGGGATGGATTGGGTCTCTGGCTGCCCAGGGCCCCTTTTGGCACTTTTTGGTTATCGCTAGGTTAACGATTTGGTTATCGATACTTTCTTCTGGTAAAATCATGAAATATGTGAAGACTGTTTCTCAAGCACAGTCTCTGCTTTCCAGCAGCATGTTCTGTGATCAGGAGTGCGTACTCTAGGCCTTTTGGGAGCACCTCTAGGCCTTTAGGCCTTTAGGGAGCCCCCGGACTCTTGTCCGACGAATACAAAAACAATGCATACGAGGTTACTATACAATCCCAAATGGCTGCGAAAAACAACAATAACTTTCTTTCAACTTCACCATCAAGTCACGTTATCGCTTTAAATAGTTCACCATATCGCTTTCCATGTTTTGCAACACGTTTTTAACCATAGGACCTCTCATGTAGAGGTTCTGCATGCATCTTTTAGGTCTTTGCTCACATTTTCTGGGGTATCAAAAATATCTCAAAAGGATCACCTAACAGCAGTGAACCGATCATGTCGGCCAGCCACGTAGCAGTATCCACACACACGGTGATCCATGGGTAGCTTCAATTGCATTGAACTCATCGGAAGATTCAAGGAAGATCAAGGAAGTCGACGCTTACACCCCTACTCATGGGCTCAATTACACTAAGTGATTCGTTTGGCCCCCCCTAATTATTCACTTTGAGAGAACTGGAACATCAGTTGCGCATGTGGACATGATGGTCAAAACCCTACTACTATGGTGAACATCAACATAGGAAGGTAGTAAAATGCGGCAAATATAAATAGATGTTCATGCCCCAAATCAACTTTTAACATCTTTTAACCCATCTCCATATACCATCATATACCCCATATGTAAAAGAACTGAATCCAAAAAAATAACTTAATAATCTATCTTAGTTGCATCCCATACTAAGTAATACTATATCCCTACAAAAATTCGTTGCTACCCCATGAACTCACCATGAAAACACTCTCCGTTTTTGAATCATCGAGTCACCGCTTCCTGCACCAAGGCCGTTTGGAACGCCGTCACTTCTTCCAAGGCCTCCGAGACCGCCGCCAGCTCGTCGCCGCGGACGGCCCAACGCTGCTTCCAGGCGGCCGCTTGGCGGTCGCAGGACTCGGTCAGGTCCTAAGAATTTCCCCCGACTCATGAACTTCACAGGGTTTAGGACCCCCAACTTGGATAAAAAACCTCAAAAAAAAAAATTAGAAGATGGTGGCAGGCAGTGCCAGGTGCCAGCCAGGTGCCACTACTTTTGAACTAAGCTGCGGAGAGGAGCTTGTAGTTCTCCATTTTCAGCTTTTTCACTTCAGCAGCATCCTTTCGAGTTTCCACCAGGCGTAGCTTCAAATCCCCCAGACGTTGGGACTTCTTCCCCAGCTGCTCCTCCGACGGATCGTGTCACCATCAGGCCGTTTTTTGTGGCCACAAAAACACTTTCACCACGGTTTGTTTTATGAACGTCATCCCGTTATCAACACAACTTCAGCCCCCCATAATATATATATATATATATCTACACACATGTATATATATATATAGAAAGGACTTGAAAGTCTTGCTGATTTCATCTTCAGGGACTCTCGTTTCAAAGCAAATGTGCCTTTGAATCGGTTCATTGGACTGTTCAAACTTCTCGGAGAACAAGAATCAGTCGCGATGAAAAGACATCACATGCATCCCAAAATGTCTGGGAAATGCCCACATTAGCTCCTGTCAAAGGCCTGGAGGCTTGTATTCCCAATCAGTTCTTCATCCAAACAAACTGGCTTTCCATGCTATCAGCATATAGCAAATGACTATAAATTATATATATATAAATATATATAAATTCATCCCCAATCGCATCATATGACTTGGAAACCGGACAATGCTGTTGAATCCCAAATTTCATGGGCGACCCAGTTCCCGGTCGTAACCCTTTCAATCATCAACTGATCAACCTTGTATTGTGTATATATATATATATATGTGTGTGTGTGTGAATAACAAAACACTTCCAATCGATATTATCTAGGTATATATATATATATATGTATGTAATTCAGTTATACAGTTATACACATACTATTGTAGTATATAATTATGTTATACTATACTTTATATGTCTTACTATGTACTGTATATATAATTATACACATATAAATAAATATAATATGTATTTATTCATTCAATAATTGTTATATGAACTGGAAGTTTTAGAAGTGTGCATGTTTTTCATGGCTACAGTAGCAATTACTACCTGTACCTCCAAGACTCCACCGGGCGCCTGAAGGGAGCGGCCTTCCCCCGTCTTCGAGCGCATCAGCGCTGCGAAGTCGCGCGTGGCCAGGTTTTGGGCGGCTTTGGCTTCGTCGTAGTCTTGCTGCAGCTGGTCCTTCCTGAAGTCGCACAGTGGTGATGTGAAAATATGTGAAAGTGCCTTGGAGGTTGAAGATTTATGAAGGTTTATGAAGATTTGTTGGTTTTTTGGGATACTGAAATTGGTTGAAACTCAACTCAAAAGTGGTGGATATGTCATGATATGACCATATCCTAATTATATATTGTTGGGTCAATTGTCAGAGGTCCCAAACCTGACCAGAAATGCCCATTGTCTACTTGCGACAGTATGTCAAGCAAATCTATAAGATTTGAATACGGAGGTGTCTCATTTTTGTTGGCAGAATACCACACGACATGAACCGCGTTTGGACTTTGAGACACAACTTTGGGACCTACTCAGCCACTGTTTTTGGGGCAGTATGGTGAATGTCCATTGCTGCTTGGTGAAGGCCACGAATGCTTCTGGCCAAATCCTCAGTTTGCTTGGGTATTTTAGCAGCATGATCCAAATGGTTGTTGGTTAGCCAACCTACACCTCTGTACGGGATCCCCAAATCGCATAAGCAGAAATCTGCTCTTCCTTCAGAGGAAACCACTATCTTTACCCATCTTTTCGGGCTCCATTTCTCCCAGCGCACCCACGCCAGCCCAGAAGCAGTGACTCGAGGGTCCCCAAAACCAGACTCGTCATAGGAGAACCCTCGCTGGAACCCTCCAAAAAACTCAGGACTTCTTGTGTCCGCGCGTCCTACAGCTGACAAAACCACCTCTAGACGGTCAAAACCATGGTGCCTGGGGAGAAGGAGATGGAACAAGAGCGACAAGAGGAGGCTTCTGCTGGAAAAAAAAGATTCGTTGAATATAATTAATAATTCGTCTCTGTCTGCGGTGGATTACAAACTTGTGAGAGGTTTGCTGGATCAATGACCCATAACGGCCATACGGGCCCTCCCAGAGTTCGCCTGTCCTCTGGCTTTAGGTGCGTCTCTACCACCTCCTCCAATTCCAAGGTTGGCATCTGCAGGAAGCTTGCGCCTTGCCGCAGCAAACCTGGAAATCAGGATGAAGCCAAAACTGGAGGTTGTACAAAGGGCTCCAAATGGAGGTTTCCTAAAATGGGGGGGTACCCCATTTATCATCCATTTTAATAGGATTTTCCATTATAAATCATCCATTTTTGGGTTCCCCCATTTATGGAAACCACCAAATGAGAAGCTTGGAGGTCGACTCAACGAGGACCCCTGGACTGCGCCTATGGCGCTGTCCAGGGCTTGCAAGTTCTTCGACAGAGCTTGGAGCCTTCCTCGGCTCTCTTGACCTGGTAGTCGAATAATCATGGGGTACCATTTACCTTCTGGTAAGCACGCGTGGCAATTGAACATCTTAGTTTTAATGTGGTTTGAATGGGAAAACAATCTATGAATGATGGATTTTCCAGTGCCATGTTTGACTACCGGAGGGTACATGTTTGTTTCAATTGCCATGTTTGACTACCAGAGAAAAACGCTAAAAAGGAATCATGTTTGTGGGTTAGCTCAGCCCAGTTGTAGCTGGACAGTGCCACGTTTTATCCAACTTACAAGTGGGGTGGACTGCGCACTTCCGTTCTTGGGGTGAACAAGCAAATACCATTGGATGGTGTTGTTTTCATTTTTAGTAAAACTATATTTTAGCATGGCGCTCTACATCTCTACCGCGTTTTCTTTACAATGTTTGCCCCCGTAATTAGGAACTATCTGATTCTTACCCTCAAGACAAAAGTTACAGAACGCCAAGTTAAAGGGTACAAAGACATACCAAACAAGGGGACGACAATTTCCTCAATTAGGAGAGCCATGCTAAAATACATGGGTTTCAACATTTGGGATATTTTAAGGGCTGGTATCAAGGGGAAGTTATGACATAAATTGCAGCTCCGACGTTTCTCGAAAGATGAGGTACTCACCATGAAAAAATGCGGCTGGAAGGACGAGACTGTGAAAAATGGTTTTTGGATCCTGCAAATCACCCGGTTGGATTGGGAGTTGACTTGGGCTATCCTGAAAAAATGCCAGTAGATACAAAAATATTCGTCCAACACCAAACCTACAGTAAATGGGTCCCAAGATGTGTAAATTGCCTAATTTTTACCCATTGTTTCTGGATGTTTTCCCAATTTACTCAACTCGGGGTTTTAGGGATTACTTCCCAAGTCCACAAATCATGAGGAGGATTCCCAAAAACTCAAAAAACCTTCCACTGAACTCGCGAAAATTTCAAGCACCAAAATCCTGGGGGATTGAACTAGCTCCCGTTGCGGCTGACCCGTTGGAATCGATTGGTTCATTGTTGGTGTTTTGAGCGAATACTCTTTAGCCCAACAGCATCTCCAAACATTGTTGGCGGCTTCACCTGACCGCGGTCGAATCCCCATTAAATTGCAAAAAATTACCCAGGTCATTGGGAAAGTATCTCCATATATCTCCATATATCTCCATATATATCCATATTTGATGGTTATTTGATGGTTATTTGATGGTTATTTGATGGTTATTTGATGGTTATTTGATGGTTATTTGATGGTTATTTGATGGTTATTTGATGGTTATTTGATGGTTAAATCGTCATAGAATCCCCATGAAGGTCCAACTGAAATCCCATTGGGAGAGCCCGACTGGTCTTCTCCCGCAACTCCCTCACTTCTTCGGCTCCCTCTGTGGCCTCAACCCCCGGTGTGACTGGGAAAATTCTTCACCGGGCACTTGAAATATATGTAAATGCTTATTAGATCTTATTCGTATATAGGAAATTATAGGAATAGGTATAAGAACATATAAGAACTAGCTTGGTTGTTGAAGATTCTTGTATACCTGGAAGCTCGATGAAACTGGCTTCCAGCTACTAAATGAAGGATCATCCCAGCTCTTATTTGGTTAAGAACCGTGGTTCATAAGCCCCTGATTTGACGGCTTCTCCCGTTTATAGTAGGGTTGGAACATGTTATGACCCCGCTTGCTGACCTGTTTCTAATCCTGGCTAACATGGTTGGCTACGGGGATGGTAGTCATTTATACCTTCAGAATTTTCAATGATCAGGAAATGGTCAGGCTTGATCGGCACAGGGTAAACCAGTAAGCATTTCTGATCACACCAACAAGCTGGATAGACATTTGAGCCATACCCAAGGCATGCAACTGAACATCATCTGGAAAAAATGGAGTCCATTTTCTCCACAATCATCAAACTTTGAAGCCGCAAGTTGAAGGTGAATCAACAATCAGCCCCGGTGTGTGCACCGTTTTGTGGGAGGATAATACCCATAATTAACCGATTTGGGTATATGTTCGTTGATTGTGAAGCCACGGACCAAGTACAGTGGTGTTTGGTCTGGTTTGGGTTTGAGAATCCCCCGAAACCACTAGGTAATCAGGTAGATCATACCTCATGATTCCTTCATTCAAACCACCAACCAAATCTAGTCTCGAAGGACGCCTTTATGCCACGCAGTCTGTCTATATTATTTGTATCCTCAGTGACACTTTGCCTGCAAACATCGGCTTCAAATTCAAGAAATTCCCTTACTACCCGCATTGGAGCCCGACAAAAACCGTCACCCAACTATCCATTTGAAAATTACAATATATATATATAATATTATATATATATTATATATATATTATATATATAATATAATATATATATAATATATATAGTGTATCTAATATATATAATATAATATATATATAATATATAGTATATATAATATATATTATATATACATACATATATATATAATTAAATATGACATATTGCCCCCCCATTTTTTGTTGGATATATCTTCCAAAAACCTGATCTTCCAAGACCTCCACCCTCAAAGCCGCACCTCCTTGCGATCCTTGGAATCTTTCTTCAGCTCCGCCTCCAAACTCACCGCGGAGGCTTCTAAGGCTTCGGTCTCCTGAGAGATTTGGGACCGGCAATGGAAACTGTCCCCATTTCAAGGTGATTTTCCCACTTCAACAGCAATTTAAAGGGGGATTGTCGCCACATGTCGCCACGTTTGATTCCCAGAGGGGAATCGGGTTTTCTGTGAGATGCATTCCAAGGCCAAACACCTAGCATTGGGGAATGATTTCAATCCCACCCGTTTTTGTTCTCTGATATTGTGAACACTCTGATTTTTGATTGGGTTAGCTCGGACAAGATTACGGATTCCATGACCATCAACCTATGTTGGCGGCTCTGATCATGGATCAATGGCATGTAATCCCATATTTTTTTTGGCGGCTAAAACTACAGGATATTTTGTTGGTTCAATTGCCCATCGAATAACCATCCAACAATTTGGTATTTTAGCAATATTAACTAATAATCTGATGCCATTTTAGGGGTATCCCGATTTTCGGACAAACCCAAGAAATAATTTCTTTATATATATCATATATATGCATATACCACATCATACTCAACCATATCCCATCAAATCCCACATCAAATCCCTACTATCTGGGCACTATTTAGCTACTATGGTTGATCAAACCCCACCCCAACACATTCCGACCCTAATCAATGGGGCTCGTTGTGATGGGACCCAAAAACCTAGCTTTGGTTTACATCTAGTCTATATCCCGTTATATCCCCGCTATATCCCAGATGTTCATAATATTTACCCATGTTTATACCCAAATTGGCATCTGAAGGTGGTTCCCAGTCCTTGCATTTCTATGGGTTTTGGTCACTGCTGATGTGTGCCATCGTGAAAATGTGGTGGGCTCTGGTCATCTCACCATCATTGATGGGATGAGAATCCCCTTTTGTGGGGAAAACATCACAAACTTTTGACCATGGCAAATATTATAATATATATATACATATATATACAAACACATAATATTGCACCTTGAATATCTCATTATATGCTACTTGAAAGGGTTGGCCCCCACGGCACACCGCCGGTCACCCAACATGATACGGACGTCGCCGAGCATCGGAGAGGAGGCTCGGCAGCCGTTTCTCAGCTGCGCTGAGCTCAGCGCTCAGCGACTCGCGCTGGCTCTGGCAGTAGCAGTTGAACCTCGAAGGCACATTCTTTTCAGGGAAGGGGCATGAGGCTTGGTTAGTGGGTGAACATGGGTAAATATGGGTAAATATATGGGTAACTATGGTTAAATACGGATGCATCTCGCCATTTTCTCAGTGAAACCCAGTGCGTGAGTGGTTTATAACCCATATAGAAACAAATACACTAAAATACTGGGGATATTCCTGGAGATATTCCACATACAAGTAGTGTTTAATAGATTTTACTTGTACAATGCTATACTTGTTTTGTTACCCGCCTACTGGGGTGTTCCCGCAAGTAAAAATATGAGTGGATATGGCTTGGCAATGGCAAAATATAAGTATATATATATATATATAAACGTGGGCAAATGATGGTAAACATGAGTAAATATGGTCGTTTCTTGGTGGAAATTAGGGTACCAACGAAAATGAGGTTCATCTACACTGAAAATGACCAGCACATAATTTTTGTTTTGCCCAATGAATCACTGTTTTTTTCGGTTCACGGCCCAGAAACTTATCGAAGTTCTGTTGTTCCTGCTCTCCCTCAGCCACCAGTTCTTGCTTCATGTTCTCCAGTAACGACACCACCTGCATTGGGAAATTTCGCCTTCAGACCTTCAGATCTGATTTCTAGATGTCGAAATGAGTTGTGGGGTTACCACTCATCAATGGAAATATATAGAAACCTTTGGCGATGATATTTTTCGCCGCTCCACTACATTTTTTTTGATCTTCTACTGTAGTGGCCCACAGAAGTCTATTTTGCACAGCGCGCAGCAATTAAGAAATGGTCAAACAAATGGCCATGGGCAAATAGTTCGGTAGAAAAGGAATCCCACAATAAAAACGTCTTGCCGGGTCGGAAATGGAAAGCGGCGGTGAGTGGATTTTGCAATTTCGTTTTTTGTGCCAACCATGGTACTTACATGTATTTACAATGTTTTCTGTATGAATCATCCGAAATGTGCGTAATTCCACCACGTTTCCGGGTTTCTGTGCTCTCCCTTAGCGAGACGACAATTTCATCATTTGGAGCCCTTGAAAAAATGACCTGTTTTTAGAGAAATCGCGTTTTCCAACACGTTTTGACAAATCAAACGCGCGCTGTCGCATCTTTTCCTTTTTCTCCACTTTGTCCTTCAGACAGTTCGTGTCCGCGCGCCTTCAGCAAATTTGAATTCTCTACGAATGTAAATCTCCATTGAAACGATCGAATGTGAGTAGATATCTGCGGGAATTTGGAGCTCAAACTGCAAAGGATGGACTCCTTCACTTGAGTCCATATTGAGTCGATGGTGCGTAGCATGACGTCTGTGTGGAAGTGCAAGAGAAGGTTGACGTGCGTGTGGAGGACTTTCGCACGCCGTCTCCATGACACAAGTTCAACCAGGGCCTCCGGAGTCACAGGTTGTGCTGTGCAGAGAGGAGAAAAACAACAAATCATCACGAGACTTTCGCCAGCTTCTGCACAATGACGTCAGCAAACTAGAAGCAACTCAACTGATCTCACTGGAAGCTCTGCTAAGAAGTCTTTTTACATCATATCATAAGAGCAGCTGTCAGAAAATAGAAGAACAAAAGACACGAGGAACAGGACAAGCATTGAAACCACACGTAAAGGATGGGAAAAACACTCGCAAGTCTCTGTGCTGACGTTGGACAAGACATATCTGCAATCCTGAAAACGTCGACTGCCAATGTCTCCGCTGCGCAAAACTTTCTGTAGAACTCCTGCGCGGCATCTTCACCCATCTTCTCTTTGATCGAAACAAAATTGAGGACCGACTCTGCCAGATGCACCTTGCGCCAGAGCAGGCGAAAAAAATGCTATTTTATGTCATGCAGCTTGGGTTAGTGTAGCGTCCATCAGCTAATAGGACGACCGCTCCCTATCTGCAACTTATCTAGACCAAGACATATCATGACAGCACATGACTGACAGAAAACCTTGCCACCTGACCATGTCCATGCCAGGCCTGCGTACGTCTCTCAGACTGCTGGGCTGCAGCTTCCTGGAAAATCACATACTGAATTACTGAATGAAGGAATCTGTTGGCCGCCATTCGACACGAATCCCATTCTCGAAGACATCCAACAAATCTTTCTGTGCAGGGGACAGGGTTGCAGCATCCAAAGTCTTGAGCTCCTCCCCGACTATGCGGATTGCAGTGACAACCAGCCCACATGGGCATGGAAGAAAGCCATCTGGCGCAACAAAAGGCTGAGTCTGAGACATGTTGCACGGCAGGAGAAAGCGTGGCATGGCAGCCACTTTGAAGTCATTGCGGAATAAACTCACGAACTCCTGGGCCACTGGCCCCTGTCGCATTCCCGACAGCTAGGTGCCGTAGTTGCAACTGTATGCTGCGAGAGGAACGACTTCTGGAAGTCTGTCCTCCGAAGTCAAATTAGAAACTGCCTCGTCTTCTCTGGAAACTTTGCCTTGGTTGGGGCATAGGCGCTCCATTTGAACGGCTTCGGTGTCACAGACCATGGGTCCACACACCGGGCTGCGAGAAGCGCCATGGTGAAGAGCAAAAAAAGTGGCTGCTTTGCGCGATATATTAAAAAAAATACACAGAACGTACAGTAGCGTAGCATGACGCTGTGTGGAAGTGCAAGAGAACGTACAGGAGCATAGCGTGACGTGTGTGTGTGTGTGGAAGCGCAAGAGAACGTACAGCAGCGTAGCATGACATCTGTGTAGAAGTGCAAGAGAAAATACAGGAGTATAGCATGACATGTGTATGTGTGTGTGGGAGTGCAAATGAAAGTTATCAGCCCACCCATCCCACCCATCCCACCCCACCCCACCTCCCAAGAGAAGATGGTAGCAACGCAGCATCCACCTCGTGAGCGTGTGAACATGAACATTTATTGTAGCCCACCTCACCCCACCTCAAACAGCTTGGAAGAGACCAGGACGAAAACAACAATATGCAAAATGTGCACGACTACACGTTCGGTTCTTGACCCGGTTGCAAAAACATATGTTTTTCTCAAACTTAAGGACTCGCCTAATCCCCACTTGCGTCCGTGTGGTTGGGTTGACGTCCGTCCACATCAGGTTTCTCTCATGCAGCTGGATGGATTTGATCAGTTCGTATTCCAAAATAATGTGTCTTTACTCCTCTTTATTGGCTACACTATCGGGTGCTTCATTTTTGAGATTCTCATTGTTGTTGCCTGGCTACATCATTTCAAACATCTTGACATGTGTTCTTTGTAAAGAAAACCGGTGTATTCTGGGGGTGGGTCTGAACATCTTACAGCACTGTTTCCAACTTTAAGTTTGTAATTTAACAAATGATGATAAATATGCCAAAGCCAACATCCCAATGCTACTACTCTTCCCCAATGCGATTGGAAAATTACCCAGCCGGCATTCGCAAACCGCCTTCTTGAGACCTGTGGGTGCAGCCAGTCTGGCCGCCCAACTTGGCAGCAGACCCAAGAGGCACAGTTCCAACCAGCGCGCCATGGGACGAACCTCCAGAGGTGATCATGGCATCCCGATGGACCATGATGATGGAGATATAAAGACATATTAAAAGCAACATGCTGAAGTTCTAATTCTAAGAAGCATGAAGTAGGGCCTAGGGAAACCATCTTTGCTGTAAGCTCCAATTACTCCAAATACTGAATATTATATACATATATATTATGGAGAGAGAGAGAGACAGGGTAGTAGAAGTTCTCGTGCTGGTGGCCAGCGGTTGCAGACAGCACATTGAAGTGCACCAAAGTGCCCAGGCGAACCTGGTTTGTATCGTTAACACTTTAGCAACAGCCAGGTCACAGGTCAGATGGCCACGGACTGGCCGGAAAACCACCAGCCACGCTACATTCTCCTCAGAGATCTGGCTTTGGATCCAAAAAAGGGATACACCCTCTGGTAATTTAACGCTTTGCGAACTGGAAAATCAGCATTTAATATAGGTAAATCATCATAAATCAATATGAATCATCTATAAATGGGCCATGTTCCACAATGGGAAATTGAGAATAAACCATGATAAACCCGTGGAATTTTGGGGGTATCCCTATTTTCAGACAAACCAATTGTTCGAACCGCGAAGAAACCAGGCAATAACAGCCATCAGCAATGAACACGGGCAAACTATTGAGTTTTCCATCGCCTTTGCAATCATAAATTCCAGTGCCGGCCGCCAAAGTCACATGCAACACTGTGGTGCCCTGCAGCTGGCAAAACTTTACAGCTGGCAAAACTCTACATCCAACCAAATTTAGGATTTTAAACAAAGTGTCATGGACACCACCAACCAATATATACATGTCCTGTCCATATTTACTGACTATGGCCCAAATGAATGATACATGGAGTTTTCATCATGTTGATGGTATATACAACCTCCAAATATTTTTTATTTTGGCAACCAACAAAAACATCCCGGTACCCAATGTGACCGCAAATGGCTTGTAGAAACCATCCCCAACTGGAATCTATCATTGGGTTTGCCACATCAAAATAAACCCATGCATATCAATAAATATGATATGTTCACACTTAGTGCTGGTAGCTTCCACACGTTGTCCCCAGGCATCAGCAAAGCAGCAAGGTGCCAAACCCAGGCATGGCAGCGCGCCTGCCCTGGCGCCCTGTGAGCCAGTGATAAGTGATCAGATACAAAAAGTGCTAGTAATGTAATCCCCCCTATTATATGGAGGTTTCCTAAAATGGGGGTACCCCATTTATCATCCATTTTAATGGGATTTTCCCTTATAAACCATCCGTTTTAGCATTGGATCTAAGGGATCAATTTCGGCGATGCGAAAATCATTGGCCAAAACGGTGGCCAATGAACTGTGATACCATGCATCTACAGTGGGGCCAACAGCTAGGAATTTCCTGGTTTTATGGATGAAAAGCCAGGAGAATGACATAAGGATTTCCTGCAAAATCATTTCAAAAAGGCATCAAAATCACCAAATGACGTATGAAGGATTTTGAGAGGGAAGTTAGCACATTGTGCTCTTTGCCATTCCTTTGGTACTCGGCATTTTTGCGAATGGCATGTTGCTGTGCGTTTGACGTCCATTTCAACAGAGTGCAAGTCTCTATGCATGCAGAACAACTTTGGCTTGTTGATTTGGTAGCTTCTTCTTGAATAAGCCTAACCATTACCTTCTGGTAATTTAACACAGCAAAAATGGCCCATTGATGAGTTACCTATTCAAAATAGTTCAATATAGTGATGTTCCATAGCTAGTGCTAAATTAGCAGAGAGTAGCTGATGGGATGGGTTTCGACGCAAGCGTTGGAAACCAAACATCAATGATATAATAGAGTATGGTACACCAAGTACCTGTACCTGATATCTTATTATATATTTACATATTACATATAATACACCTCCCTCCATGTTGAAAAACATATCAACCTGGTTACTTGACATGCCCTTTAATACCTTAGAGGTATATCATATACACTATATATGTATATTATATATACGTATATGTCCCACCTATTGCTTGGTCTATAGTTACCTTCAAAATATCATGATGTTGGTTCTCTATGCCATATCATATTTATTCCATATTGTATCCCAAAAAATGCCGAGTATGGTTGATTTTATCAGCACTTTCCTCATATCAATCCCTATCCAAACTTGAACCAGCAACGCCGGCAACGCCGACGTTTTCAGACATACTGGTTGGTTCAAAACGGGATTCGCACAGAGGACTATGATACTCCCCAGTATATATTATAACCCCCTAAAATTATCCGTCAACCATCATTGATCAGCTATATCCCCATAGTTTTGATGGATACAACTTCAACCAGTATTGATGGTTAAATCATCACTATTGAATCACATGAATCACAAGTAAATCCCCATCAAATCACCTTCTCCGTGGTTAAATCACCATTAATTCACCATTAAATCATCTTTTGCAGTGGTCTTCAGCAGATTCATCCCTTCAGCCACCCCACGGGCCGCAGGCCGCCCACGATGAGCAGCCACGGAGGCAGCGACCAGGGCCTCAAGGAAAATTTGGGGCTGCCGCAGCGGCCATTCGAAACTGGATGGAAACTGGATGGTTTACGATGGATAAATCGGATAAACATGGATGAGTTTATGATGTTTATATATGTTTATGATTCTGTTAATGACTTAATGATGTATGATGAAGAACGCTTCATTCTATGGTTCGTGATGGTGGATGGTTGTTCATGATAATTGATGGTCAATGAACTGTGAATGAATCATGATCATCTGCATTTCAAAGGTTTTTGGTGGTAATTCCACCGGTTGCTACTTGAAGTTGATGGTTTATGAATGATAATGCTTCATCATGGTTGAATCATTTTAGGATATACTTCAGAATCCATTTTTTCGGACCCACAAACGGCTGGCCGCACAAAAAAAGCGTGATCCAGTTCGGCATAGTTCGGCTTAAGGCTGCCACGATGATGTCCAGAAGTGTCATTCCAATCACAAAGACGCAGAACCTGGGAGCAACAGGAGCAGTGGAACCGAAACGGAAACTCCCGGCTGATTTGAGCAGAACTTGGGGTCAACGATGGTCAACGCACCAATGGATCTTACAAATGTCCAGTGGTTAGTTCATAGCTAGTATCAATAGATGATAATAGATGTGGATCTATCAGCGATCCAAAACATAAGTAAACATAATATATCAAATAGTGTAGCAACCGATCCCGCGCCGAAATAGATGTTGGATCAAACGTTGATAGAGATTTGACGCACTGCATGGTGACAAATCAACATCTTGTCCTTGGTGAAGCTGCCACCCTCGTAGAGGTGAATCGTGGACGGTATCCACATGAGCCAGCAGGTAGTTGGCATAAACAAGGCCCTGCTATGCCCTGCTACTGGTTGCAAACACCCCAAAATCAAACAGAACAAAATGGTTAGGAACCATCAACTCTAGATTCGTCTTTAAAGTATAAGCAAATTGGCTTGAGTACCGTCAATGTCAATATCTATCAATTAGGCTTTAAGCCACCGAAGAGTGCATCCAAAACCCAATGTTTGGTCTCTTCGTAAGCTCAACCGGCCACCCTGTTGGAGAAGAGTTGCATGCAGAATGCGATCAGACTTGTCACCTGCATCTCCATGGGATCAGTATTTAGGATGTTGTCGGATTGACTAGATTGGTGCAAGTAGGAGGGAAATCATTGAAATGATGTTTCTGACCGCTGCATCTTGGGTTCTGCAGATTGCCCCTTAAACCAATGAAAAGAGGGGTTTCTCATTTCCAACAAGAATTACATATGAAGGGAAGACCACTTCGAAACCATTGAATCCCTTCTTTTGTGGATATGAAACACGATCAACCTTGTGAAAATGAGCCGGCCCCACAAGTTCCAAACAACTATGTCCTCTGGTCCAGCCATCTTTCTCCCAAAAATATGAGTCGTCCCCTTCTGGGGTTACCCTTTTCATTGGAAGGGCTCAGCCTGGCTGATGGATTTCCTGGAATTATCCCCAAAGAAAATTCTCCAACATTCCCTGACTTCCATGACGGAAGTTGTGGTGGAAATGTCGGTTTCATGATGTGAGTGGTGGACAAAAAATTACTTACTACTCGCAAAGGACATGGCCAAAGTGGATGGTCCTCTATCGGTTGTTAAGGTTTTCACACAAATTTGAACATCCCAAGTCCACTTCCTACTACTCTTGTCTTCAGCTGATGTATTCGGTTACTCATGTGTTTTCCGTAGTCGACCTACAAGGTACAGTTCCAGTCAGTTCCAGTGAACTAAGTGGATATATAATACTATATTATATACCATCTGGTTATTTAACAGTTTGCCATGGAAAATCACCCTGCTATTAATGGGTAAACCATCTATTTCTATGGACCATCTATACCATGGCGAACTGTTATATAATATATAACCATAGTTACATATTATAAATATTACTATATTATATATATATAATATAACCATAGTTACAGAGGCCCCATCTCCAGGGCTGGAACCTTGCCCTCTCCACTCTCGATGGCCAGGCCGTGCATGAGAGCCCTCGCTGGGGCGGTGGCCGTGCTGGGGCACTGCTCATATTAATATGGGTCATGAAAGTTATAACGAACAACTATGATTGTGAATAGATATTATATGTGCTTGAAAAACAAATTATATCAAAATTATATCACATAATATGTGGTTGAAAATCATATCATATCATATATATATATAATACAATGTCATCTGTTGTGCTTTCCCATCCTATAAAATACTGCTTGGTTCATAGCTATAGTACTATAGGATCCCAATGATCCGTTTTTTCTGATTATCCCCAATAAACCCCATACGATAACTAACAAACACGGGTACCGTGACGGTGAATACCGCAGTACCATGCAGAAAAAGAAAAAACAAATTGACACCTGCTGTTCTCAGTGAAATTGGAGTGGAGACTTCACTTTTTGTTGACCCCTTTATATCATCATGTCATACCAAATTTCCCCTAAAAGTCATCATTTCATACCAAATGTCACCTAAAAGTCATCATTTCATACCAAATTTCCCCTAAAAGTCATCATTTCATACCAAATTTCCCCTAAAAGTCATCATTTCATACCAAATTTCCCCTAAAAGTCATCATTTCAGCTGCGGATTTTCCAGCTGCCATGGATTGACCTAGGCCCCAACAGGACGTTCACATTGGCCGCCAGCTTCTCAGGAGTCAGGCCCACAGCCATCAACTGGCGCCAACAGATGGGAATATGATGGGAATATGATGGGAATATGATGGGAACATGATGGGAACATGATGGGAACATGATGGAAATATGATGGGAACATGATGGGAATATGATGGGAATATGATGGGAACATGATGGAAATATGATGGGAACATGATGGGAATATGATGGGAATATGATGGGAACATGATGGGAATATGATGGGAACATGATGGGAATATGATGGGAATATGATGGGAATATGATGGGAATTGATGGGAATATGATCGTAATATGATGGGAATATGATGGGAACATGATGGGAATATTATGGGAATATGATGGGAACATGATGGGAACATGATGGGAACATGATGGGAATATGATGGGAACATGATGGGAACATGATGGGAATATGATGAGAATATGATCGTAATATGATCGGAATATGATGGGATATACCCTCCAGTAAACTAATATAACTATGATTGGGTTTACCCTTTGGCTCTAAACACGGCAATGGGAAATCCCCATGTATAGGTGTTAATGGGAAAGTGATCTACAAATGGGGGATTGTCGATTGCAATGTTTGACTACCGAGGTTTCACCTTCTCCAACTTTGCTGTACATGATATCTATATACAGTTTAGATAACCTCCAAAAAGGTGGGATAAAACAACCATCCAGGAACGAACGGAACAATTGATTGATCATAGGAGCTTCAACCATGAGTATATTCAATTTTGCGTCATCCCCCATGACAAAGCGTTATCAACTTAGTGGGGATAGCTGGATAGTAACCAACGCCAAACTGCCTGTGAGATGGTTGCTCCACTGTGCCTTTTGTTGACTAGAAGCTGATAATTACCAGGGTTTTGAAGTAGCGATCACGGATATGAGCACCAACAAGTTACTAAAACTTACCAACTTCATTACATACCTTGAGAGCCTGAACAAATGAATGAAGAAGTGACAGTAGCATGGTTAGGGGATTTCAACCAAACCTACGATTTTTTCCGAACCACGGAAAAGACGCAAAGCTCTGGTTGGTGGTTCCAAGCTTTGAATCACTTCGTGCAGAAATCATGGTCGCTGTTGTCCCCTGTCTAGGTGATTTCCCAGATCGATTTCAGAGAGGATCAGAGACAGCACTGAAATTAGGATTGTCCGATGGGTAAAGCGCCCTCAAAAACCGGTCCCAAATCAATCCCGGACAATCTATGGTCTATGGCTGATTTAAAAAAAAAAGTCACAATAATTTCATCCCCAAATGGATCCAAATTTTCTAGCTTTATTTTTTTTTCTCAATGGATTGGTTTAAGGGAAAATCTTAACCGGAAACCCATGGGTTTTTACCATCAAATTGATCGGGGTTTCCGGTTAAAATTTTCCCATCATCCAATTCTATGAATAAAAGTAGATTCATAGTGATTAATAGTGATTAATAGTAATCCCATCATTCGTTTTTTCATTTTTTGGGGTATCAAGTTCCATCAAGTTCCATCCGTCGGCCATCTGAGGCTCGGACCACCATGGCCACCAAGCTGCTCTTGTCGATGGTGACTTTCAGGGACTGGCGATGTCAGTGACACATGTCGTAGCAGGGATCCTGCACATGTCGTAACACACCCTGTTTTTTATGTGAGATATATATATTATAATGTATTATAATATGATATGATATTATATCATATTAATATGATATAGCAAATGAATGCAAATGATAGAGTTCTGATCTATATATATATACATAATATGATATAATATGTGTATACTGTATAAATATACATATATATATATATATGTGTGTGTGATTACATATGTATTATACCATCTGTGTATACTCTCACTCCACAGCTCTACACCAGCCGCGGCGTACCATGACCGTTTGGCACAGGCCGAACAAGAACAAGACCAAAAAGGCCACTGACAGAAACACTGTGACCTGAGGAAAATTCAGCTGGGCGGTTTTGGTTTAGTAGCATGATTTACATACGAGAAATGGTGACTCAAGACCACAAGAAATTGTTCTTTTCAGACAAGTTGTAGGATCCAACCCGCAATTGGGCAGTTTGAAGCATTGATCGACTGGGCATCTACTCTCGTGAGAGTATAGTGGATGTTTTCGGTACAAGTACCAACTTTTGATATATGGAAAAGTATAGAAAAGTAGGCTCTTGCGAGGCTGGCCCCAATCTCAGGTGCCGGCAAAGACTAATCTCTTGGGACCCAACCTTTTGCCTGTCATGTGCAAGCGCCAAGCGCTGGCAAACATGGGGCTAGTAGCGGACTCCGATCCCGTGGGACCTTCAAGCTACGGGCTTTCAAGCGGTTCAACCAGCCACCTTTTTCCCCTGAAGGCCCTAAGACGTTTCAAGACAGCGCCAGGTTCACCCAATGTCTGAAAGCCTCGGTAAGGCTTTCGGGTGCGCTTTTATGGGTGCGCTGAAGGGTGCGCTGAAGGGTGCGCTGACATGTTGGTTTTTGCCATTCTGGTTGACATGATCCAAATTGTGGGTGGTAGTCCCAAATAAGTGTAAATCCCCTACTAAACCCATGGTTTCGAGGGGGTATTTAATATTAGGGGGATGGGTTAGCATCAATAGTCCCAAAGGGATTGTATTTTTCATGGCTTTGTGACAAATTGCTTGGCGACTATTGCAAATGGAATGGATCCCCATGTTGGTTCGTACTATCAAGAATGTCAACCACCTATCAACCCCTGGGCTGTTTAAGTGGGTGCCATGCAGCAAATTATCATCACCTGGCCCCAACTTCCTACCAATACCTTCCAAAGTCTGAAGCCGTTGCCAGGTTCCACACCATCCACACCAACATCCAAACAATGGTGGTTCATCAGTGTTCCTTACAGGTGTGTTAACACCTATTCATTCAGGGATGACCATCCCCTTGATACAGATCTATATATTCTGTATGGTTACGGTATGTATAATCCACCGTTTGACCATGGCACATAACTAGATTGACAAACATCTTCCAGCTGGGGGAGCTCCACTCCTGATATGCCTAGTGGCAAAGATGCTCCCGATCAGGCACTCTGATCCCCAGGGACCTCAGTCCAGAGATCGTCCTGGTAAACTCACGAACACTGGGGATATCAACAACAAGAATTGCTTCCGGCAAGATAAGACGGAAAAGTTTGAACAGACAAAAACACCAAGAAATTCCTAGCACTGGGCCCACTGGGTACGAATATCGCCACTCCAATTGGCTCCAAGATGGTCCAAGCCCCGACCCAGAAAATCCCCCACATCGCGGCCCCAACGCAATGGTTGATCCAAGGCCTTGGAAGGATCAGATCTGACCAGTCTGACCAGTTTCAAGGGAAGATGGTGCAAAAACCAACAGCAAAACCGTAAGGATTCGTAAGGATTTCAAGGGAAGATGTCGGGTGTTTCACCAGCAATTTTTAAGTTTCTAGAGGATTTCATCCTAAGCATTTTAAGCATCGAGAAGTTGAGAAAATTGTAAGAATGGGAGTGCCATCATCCAAGAATATCCAAAATTAGGATGAACTCGCTGAAGATTAACTAAGTCTTATTATGATCATCTCGTTTTAGGCCAACATATCTAGGATACCCAAGAACTAGGCTACACATATCGGATATAGTACACCTTCCGTACCACCACAAGACGGCCCGCTGGGTGCAACTGACAAAAGAGACTGAAGCAGGTGAAGCCCAAATCCAAGCGTCCGCGGGCTTTGAGGTAGGGCGGTCGCGTCAAGGCTGAGCACGTGGATTGAGGTAGGCGCGAAAGTTCAGCGGTCGAAAATGCATGAAAAATAAAGCAGGTTTTGTTGACCCCAGTCTCATCTATTTCACCATGGCTCAAGAAAACTTGACATAAGAAATGAGTTGGTCTACTGAGTCTAGTAAAAATATTCAGCAAAATCAAGGGCTGAGAGTCTTCAATTCTCAGACTCACCAAGGTTGGTGCATCTGACCAGGTGCATGAGAAGGATGTAGGCAAACATATCCTCGGGCCAATCTTTCCATGGTGAACCAGCCACTGCGGGACTCAACAAGTTCGCATTTACAGATATGTGGGCTTGTCTGAAAATAGGATACTATGGCCTATGGTACCCTTAATTCTCTGAATTCCTCTGGCTAGTCATCATTTTCCCCATTCTGAAGCGAAGATTGATTGGGGGTATCCATCTTCAGACAAACCCAAGTAGCCATGAAATAATTTCGGCAAGATTCATGATACCCTCTGGTAAACTAACATAGCTATGGAAAGATCCACCATTTTTAATGGGAAAATCCACTATTTCTATGGTCATTTTCAATAGCTATTTTGACATAACCAGATGGTATTCATATTGATATTTCCATATCCCCATGATCTCCCAGTCTACCCAGGCTACCATCTTCAGCACCATTTTGCATGTTTGGATCGATCATGGATGGTCCTGTTTCCTGAGGCAGCAACGGGGCACGCCCACTTGGAGATATTTTGCACCACCTGAATACACCTGGTCTGAGGAGTGCTTGAGCCACGCTCCGGAGAAAATTTCACAAAATACTAGTCATTGGGGATCATCATCCCAAAGATATCCCAAAGAAAAAAACTGCTTGGTGGTATACCTACCCCTCTGAAAAACATGAGTTCGTCAGTTGGGGTTATGATTCCCAATATATGGAAAAATAAAAAATGTTCCAAACCACCAACCAGTATAATTGAAATTGAAAATACAAATATTTGAAACCAGCCAGATGAAAAATCCATGTTGCATTGAAAGTCACTTTGACCCACATCTGATTCGTTGACCAGTCATCACAATCACGTTCCGACTGTCATGGCTACCAAAAACATACAAAAACACCAGACCATCTCCGTCCCAGAGATCATGGGCACACCTTCGAGACGCCCTGCGATGATTTCCACAGGCCGCCAGCTGCAAAGTGTTGCCAAAGCCAGTCAAAAGCCTCAGGTGCCGAAAGCTGATGAAACCAGCTGCCAAAGATCTCTTGGGGGTTCAAACTGAATCAAGAGATTATAGAGATTGATAAGTGTTGCACAAGTGTTGGCTACCCTGAACTCGTGAAGGACAAAATTAAAAGTACGAGTAATTAAAAATTGTGATAAGAAATAGTGCCAAGTGCCAACGTTCACCACGCATATATGCTACAGAATCCTTTTGTCTATGTGGATTTGTGAGTTGTTTCGATTCTCCAACAATCAAGGGATGTCAATCTGCCCTAGAAAGTCTTGTCCGTAACGGTTTGGGTTGTTCATTCACTTCCTGGATTTGGTTTCAACAGATCCCACGCTGGGACCCAGGCAGTTTGATCGCCGGGATGACGATCGCCTGACATCAGCGGATTTCTCCTAACTGCTCTTATGGAAAGTAATACTAATATAATATATACATATATTGTATAGTAGATTTCATCCATTTTCATCCATGTTCATCCATTCATCCATGTTCATCCATTTTCATCCATGTTCATCCATTTTCATCCATTTTCATCATATATCCCTGGCACATCGCAGTGTCCTCTCAAGTTTCGCTTGGATCAATCCCCATCTTGCCGAAGTCAAGCTGACGACCCAGAACAATCCATGCCCGCCACGCGTAAATGATCACCAGCGCGGCACCAAGATGGCCGCCAGTGTCTCAGAGATGGTTTGGTCATGGGAAAAGGTGAAGTCAAACAGATCCATCCAGACTTCGAAGATGTAAACCCACCCATGATGCATCACGCCAAAATTCGTAAACTTCGACAAACTCTTGAGGGGGGACTTGGCGAAGTTTTTATCCGCAATGTCCTCCTTTCTTCGCTGGATCTAGGGCTCCCACCATTCAAAAGCCGAATTAAACCTGGCACCGTGCAAAGTCTCTGGGCTCTGGGGGGTTCAGGACGGTCAGCCCACAGAAATGCCAAGCCAGACCTGTCAGCCTCGAGCTGGCTCGGCAGGCCGCATGGGCCAAAATGAAGGCTGAAGTAACACTTGACACCCAAGATCCTGCCAAAACTCCCGAAGACTCCCTAAAAGGGTCAAAAAGGTCTTGGATCATTTGGCAGACTTGGTGCAATCTGCCTGGTTGCCTCAAAATTAGTGCAACAAAAAAAAAAACTCTGGCTCCAAATGGTGGGGGAAGGCGCACCGATCATGGTCTCGGTAGTGGGAGGCCTCAGGCTTTGGGAGGTCCAGGAAGTTGTATCTGAACATGCCCATGCAATCAATGGGTAGGGTACCTTTGCTAATTTAACATACCAGTAGCTAGGGAAAATCAACATGCTTAATAGGGGCATGTTCCATGCCATGCTAAACCCTACAAATTCACGGGCGGCAGATTTGATAGAAGAAGCAGCTGGTACTTACAATGATATCAGCTAAATATCCTATGATATCCCAATTATATCCAATGATATCCCAATATCGGGGTGCCAATTCATTATGTGAAGCTGTGCAGGAGTTTTAGAGCGGTCTAACTTTTGTGCATGGCATAGGCCTCAGGCTTTAAAATGCACAAAAACAATGAAAACTGGCTCTGCAATAAAATGCCTTGCCACCAAATTCATGCTTGAATGTGCATCCAACATCATCCAATTTCATCCAATTTCGAAGACCCTCAGAAACGCCTCTTTAAAAAGAGGTCAGGAAA
>Ga0126342_10001422_pt1 | contig 33613 bp, 16 predicted proteins | sample Cyp1metagenome_FD_92528 | JGI IMG/M metagenome (GOLD analysis project Ga0126342, IMG submission 92528) | Coral microbial communities from Lord Howe Island, Old Settlement Bay, Australia - Cyphastrea 1 metagenome | ecosystem: Host-associated > Invertebrates > Cnidaria > Coral ...
ATATATATACACACTCTACATTAGTATGTAATTAAATGTCAGTATTTCTATCATGATGATTCTGGTGAAATTCTCTGTGGTGTATATCTTTATCTCCCAAGCCTTCGACCACCAGGAGCGGCTGCTTAGGCTTGGTAGATACCTCTGTACAAAAGCCACAGAAAACAACGGGTCAGAAAACTATGGAAAACTGGTGACACTTAGGAAAATACAGTCAGTATATATATATAATATAAATATATATGTATATATAATCCCCCTTATCATCTTATAATTAGACCCGGAACCCGGGTACCGCCAGTCTAGTGAAAAAAACATGATGCCCCTCGTTGTAGCATGGCAATTCCAATGTAGCATCCTTATAAATTGGCAATTCTCTAAGGTTATAAAATGGCTGCAATTCTGGTGTAGCGTTCAGCCAAACCGGAACCTTCTATAATGGCATGTTTTTTTGTTTACATCGCATCCAAAAGGGAGAACGCTCTGGTTTATAAATATGTATGACTCCCCCTTAAAAAGTTGATACCTTATAAAAACACACACGCAAAAACGGTACCCGGGTTCCGGCAGTCTAGAAAGGATATTATGTAAGAGGGGGGGTCATATAATATATATATATATATACATATGTATATTTATATTATATACAGATACATATTGCATGTTCTTCTTAAATTTTAGGGGTGCTGTAAACGACCCCCCACATGGTAAGTGTATGACTGGGTGTCCCACGTACTTCTACATGTTTATCTGCAGCCAAAAAAAAACAAGTTTCAATCTCAACATCCAGGTCAATTTGTCCCACGAAAATCCAAACATGGACATGGCAATATGGCACAAATGATTTTTCACATCATGCTGGGATTGTGACACACTGTGATTTTCGAAAAACAAATATCAAATCATCAGTTCTTTCTCATAAATTTCATCCCAATAATTGATGATAACCATCACATATGGTTATTTAACATTCCAATCCACCATGACTTCGTTAAATGGATCGCATCACATCTTTTTTGGAATCTCTCCATTTTTTGACATACCGAACGGGCATCCCGGCGAATCCGAAGGAAGCTGAACCTGCAGTTTTATCATGGGTTAATAAAACAAGTCATGGATAAATCGACCATAAATAACTTTATGATTCGAAATACAAGTGAATAAATAACAATAAATATATCTGGGTTAAATTGTATATATATATATACACAGTATATATACATAATATTTCACTAACCTGAAATAAGGATAAACAAGGTCATTTGGGGGATGTAACTATGATTCCAGTGAGGAAGAACAGTGGGGTCGTTATAATCTACCCAGATATATGGATAATAGAAAGGATTAGAACAGATAAATATATGTAGTCCAAAGATGTCCAATAATCGTATATAATGTTAGATGAATTAGATGGATGGAACACACAGAACATGATGAACCATAATATCAAACTCTGTTCACACACAGTTATGGCCATGGCTATTAGTTATAACTGGTTATTTCTATGGGATTATACATTCTGTACATGGTTTTTTTTTAGTACTTATAACTGCTATTTCAGGCCATAACTGTAGATGCCGCCAGCTCCAAAAATAGCTTCGGTGAACAACTCCATCAACTCAACAGCCAGGAACCGATCGATTGGAGGTACCTGCCATAAGGCCTATGTTTCTAGGCCTTAATTTCAGGGAATATCCCCAGAAAATATGGCCAGAAATATGGTACAGTACATCCATTTACGATCCTGAAATTGACATTGATCAACTAACCCAATATTATTTTCAACTATACCAACTTTATCCAACTTTCAAGTAACAGGCCGCCACAATACCTGCGAAGATGGTGAACCATGACATTTCGCCATGATCTCGAACTTGCCACAAATCGCCTCTGAGGTGGCAAGTTTCCCTGTGCCTCCAAGCGCCTGCTCTCACCTTGGAGACATCCCAGGCGTTGGGATCTCAGGATCCATATCCCCAGCCACGACATCATGCCACGCCACCATGGAGCCAAGGCGGGGATGGAGAACCCCACACCGGGCGCGGGAGATGAGCCATGTGCTGTGCTGGGCAGGATCTCATATAATCTTCCCATCCAAAAAAAGGAACTGATTCGAAAAAAATCAAAGACTTAAGAAACAGCAAAATGTAAATTCTATGGAGCCAGTAACCTACAATGTACCCTACAGTAAAAATACAAAACTTTCAACTTCATGGCATCTGTCTGCATTTGGCTGCTTTATCAGTCTCTAGAACAACGGTGCGCCAAAATGGGGCGTACTTTGCAAGAAATGATGTTGAAGTAGCTGAAGCAAAGCCATGGTGACACGCTTTAAGAGAAAAAGGATGATGGCTGATTCATTGTTCTTGTGAAACCGGCATACTGCTTGCTTGACTTCCCGAGATATGAATAAGTCTGTAGAAAATTCCATATTCTCTCTACCCCAGGATGACTCTATATTTCTACACATCAACTACATATAATTAAAGACATACCTACAAAACTAGATCGGCTAGATATGCTTTTCTCATGTTTTCGGTGTCTTCTCAGAAGTCCACCAAATTGACTTAAACAAACGCCTCCGTCTCAACATACAAGCAGGGACCCCCCAAAACGCATAGGAAATTTAGATCTTAACAAGGCTAATTAACACTTGGATTTTTGGTGGATATATATATACATAACTCTCTCTATATAATATATATATACCAGTATATGATGTGTCACTTCAGTTGGATGGAACCGCCCTTCGGCCGCCTGAATGCCATAAAGCCTGCACGGTTGCGAAAAGCCACACTCCCCGCATCCGGACGCTGTCCGGGTCTGCAAAAATCATCCTCAAAAGCTACAAATCGAAGTCCAAGTCAAATTTCGAAGCTTTTCAAATCTTTCTACTTTCAGATAGTCTTTGAATGTTATGTCCCTTCACAACCCAATATATATATATATGTATTATATATATATAGCAATCTTGCCCCAACAAATCAGCGAGTACCGGCGAGCCTTTTTTTTCAGTCCTTGGAGGCCTTTGCAAATTGAGACTGTAACCAGTTCCAAACGCTGTCCTAGCATTGGTTCAAGCAAAAAAAACACCTGCGAATTTCTGCGATTTAACCGTTAACCCAAAACCACCTGGCTTTCCATTCATCTTCTCGTACTGTTATGGCCCTCTACCAGTTATACATGGTTATTTACATACTTATAACTGGTATTTCGAGCTTTAACTCTAATTCGTCCCTTCATTTTCTCCCGCATTTCGCCTCACGAGCACAGCTGGGAAGTGATGACCTGAGAGGCTGAGAGGTGAAGCTTTTGCCTGTAAGGTTGGCTCCAGAAAAATACGAGGTGGACTTGTTTTTTGTTTCTTTCCGGAGACAATCCCATGAATTTTCCATGTAACATGATGTAAATATAGGAATCTGTTCCAAATGATAATCGCAGCTTGCACACACCCTATAGATCCAAACACTGTCTGAGAAGGTACTTAACCCTAAGGTACTGCTGGATTCATAGGGATAGGATTGATAAAACACTGCAAAGTCTTTCCGAACTTCACTTGGATCGTGGGCAATGCCGTTGCTCAATGAACCCCAATCCGCAATCCGCAATCCGCATCTCTGGTAAGATGAACATGGAAATCCCAAGGAAATCAGCAGGTCTGATACAGTTATGGCCATTTATTCGTTATAAGTTACTTATGATCGTAGCCTCTTTCTCTGTGGAGACCTAAACACTCATACGTAAATAAGTTATAACTGCATGGTAATTTCTATGGGATATTATATACATTCTATAAATGGGGTTTTCTTAGTACTTATAACTTGTAAAGGGCCATAACTGTAGGTATATCATGGACTTGAGAAAATGAGGGATTCTCCAACCTGTAAGATGCAGAAACTCTGCAGCTTAAAACGATCGAAAACGTCTTCCTGCCGAAAACTCTGGAGCCCGAACAAGAGTAGCAAGCTTGCAAGGCTGCCTCAGCATCTAAGCTTTCCCACCAGGTCATCCTGATTGACCTGGTGATCCTCCCCGCATTTGTGGTTGAGACACCAACATGAGCTGGAAACAGTGGACCAGGATGTTGCCAAACCTGTTTCTACCGGCGAAACTTTCATTGCAGTTCTTCAAGTTGATTCATATCCGCGACACAATCTGGTGTATTTGCTGAGTCTAGATGAATCCGCAACATTAGAGTACTGAAAAGGGTCCCTTCAGCTAGGCTGATGTACATGTATCTTATTTTATCTTCCTCCCATCAGCAATAAGTCAAAGAGCAGGCAGAAGTGCTAAGTATCCCCACTGCTATGCTGTTCCAACTTGACGATCGGCCTGCTCAACCGCGGATCCGCATTGGCGTGGTATACACAAACCACACTTCTGTGAAAGCTGTGAAAGCTGCGGGATATGCTTTGAAATTTGGGACCCCCAAAATCCCGTAGAACATAAGTTTCCCTACTCAGCTAGAAAACCATTTTTGGGGATGACTACGCCATTTTCAGACACAGCCGTATGTTCAAGGATGGTTAATAGCTGGTTAATGGACATTTATTCCCCAAAAAAATGGTAATGTCATAGGTTTTGACTCATCCCATCTCGTGAAATCTAGGTTCCCCAATCCTATGGTTTCTCATATAGAAAGTCCCAACAAATTCGCCAATCAAGCCTGGTATTTTGTTCATGGCTCATTTAACTACAAATATAAAACATAAACAAAAACAGATTTATAAGCCCAAGTGATATATAGTCTCTGGTAATTTATATAACTATAGCTATTCAACATGATGCAACATGACCAAGTAATTAGTTGATTTACCTATTCACTATGGTAGACCCATCAATAGCTATGTTTGATAGCTATGTTAATTTACGTATTCATTACCTATCTGACATTTACCTATTCATTACCCTCAGATCTGGTAATTTAACATAGCTATTGAAAATGGCCATAGAAATAGTGGATTTTCCCATTAAAAATTGTGATTTTCCATAGCTACGTTAAATTACTAGAGGGTACCTATTCATTACATGATGGTCATGTTGGATAGCTATGGCTTCGACCCATCCCCGCGGTCCAAATGGTCCAAGGAGGCGATGGGGGGCACCACTATTGCTATACCGTATACGGAAAAAAGGGGGCACCAGTGGCACCAGATTTATGTTGGCTAACCAAAGGGCTATATCAAAGATTTATGTTATAAGATGTTATAAGCATTGAAGGATCAAATAATAGTTGATATCATTTTTTGTATCACTAACATAATCTAACAATATATGGCTATATGGCTATGGATGATCTATGATGGCTATGGGCCTCTATGAAAACCAACTTTGAATATATCACCTGTGGCCTTTTACGGGTACAAATCAGGGCTCCCGGCAGGGAACGGTGAAACAAAAAAAAACCTCCAAGTCTTGCTATGGATTGTATAGCCCCAAGAGCAAGGGAAATGCTTCATCAATATTCTGCATTTCAATGTACCATCTGGTTATTTAACATAGCTATGGAAAATCACCACTTTTAATAGGTAAACCATCTATAAATGGGTCATTTTCCATGGCTGCAATATTCTGCAATGGATGATAAGTTCATGCAACGTGGATCATAGCCCCAATGCTCCATACTCAAACTGAAACGAAGCCCTACCCTCCGGCAGTCATGAAAAAACTATCGGAAACAATTCACTTGTAGATGATTTACCTATCTAAAACTGGTTTATGTATGTTTATGTTCCATCACCTAATATGGCTATGGGTCTTGGTTTTTAGGTACTTCATACATTGGATGTGTAAAACTATAGACAAACAGCATCAACAACCTGTGGTCCCCCAGGTCTCGAGTTTTGACCCCCCTTGCCACGTCACAAATTAGCCTCTGGTAAACACACAAAAAAAAACTATGGCACATCACCATTTTAATGGGTAAATCAACGAACTTTCGACTGGGCCATGTTCATGTTCGCAAACTCTTAGTTTACCAGGCCGGCTATCCCAAGAAATCACCTCACAAAAAATCATTATCTAATTATCATGATTAACCACTATCACCACTGAAATACCAAACAGTCCTCAGCCACGCCGGGAAAAAAAAACACTGAGATTGCTGCGAAGCAAAGCAGCAGCAGCGGTCCACCTGGCACGACCAAGAAGGTACGTCTAGCAACGTTTTCCAGAGGAAAAATACCACTAAAGGTATGGCCCTGAACAGTTATAAATGGGATTATAACTGAATTAATTAGGGTATTATTATCACGAAAAAGAAAACATATTATGTACTGTCAAATGGTTAAACTGTTTGAAACAAATATATAACTGTAGTGCAAGTTGGTGCTTTGAACATAGTTTAACACCCGTCAAGCATGTGTTGTTTCAATATATATATAATTATATATATATGAGCCGCGGAAGCTGTTTGGTACAAAACGCAATTGACGGGGTGTTCCTACCTCGTTCTCCAATCCCATGACGTTTTTTGGGGTCTGACCTCGTTCTCCAATGCCGCACTTGTTTTTAATATCCAGATGCTTTACTTGCGATGCCTACCTCGTTCTCAGGGTGTTCCTACCTCGTTTTACAACCTAATTAATTATGTTGTTTTTGACAAACTGGGGTACGCCACAATACAAGTCTCCATTTAACCAAATAAAAGCCGTCGCTCATATATAATTGGTGGTTAACATATTTGATATCTAACTGGCCAGCAACCCGAAACATGTTGATGAAATTGGACAACAATATATTACGTTTTTTTTTACTCATGTCAACATTGACCATAAATGTCATGAAAAATCAAAGTCTTACTTGGGGATCAGCATTTGAACATTGAACAAATACAAACAATTTAAACCAACCATCAGCCAAAAAATATTCCTCCAACGAAAATGTTTAAAGCAGTTGAACAAGCCACTTCTGCCACACAGAACCGAACGCCAAATGGCCAAATGGGGTACAACGGAACGCCAAGACCCGTTGCGAACCACAAACTGGCTGGTCATGTTTTGTAAATCTTGTTGTATCGTGAAAAATGATATTTAACAAAAACAACTCTTTCCAGGTGTCTAAACTTCGCAATAATGTGGCATCATTTTGTTCTTGCGTCCTTCATGGTTCACCGCACTTCGAAACTGCTTGGTGGGGATGTACCCCAGCATACCCCAGCTATACACATGCGCAGGACCAGCCACGAATCGGGGAATTTGCGAACCAGCGTTGCAAAAACCATTGACTAAGTTGGGGGGGAACCACCAAGTATGCTACAATGTGGGGCTCCCCAGTTATAAGTTGGCTTACAAGACATTGCAAGACCACATTAACCATAGTTGCCATTGTGTTAAAAACCAGAGTTATGGGAGTCATGTTCACCATAGCTTAGGGGCTCCCATATTGTACAGCATTCTCTCACCACCCGAAAAACCTGGTGCCTGGTGTATTTCCCATGTTTCAGCCTGCCTGGAGCTTGTAGCACAAGACTGAACCACACAGTCACAGCTGGTATGGTCTGCATCCTGACGGTCTGCCACTGCGAGTTGCATGGGTGCCACTTAGATAGGCGGGATTGATGAGTTATTATTCATTCGATGTAAGCAACAAAGACAGGAAAAACATAGGATGGATATGGATGGATGAAAAAACAATAACAATTTACCATCCAGTTGATATGGTGTTCACATCTTCATCAACGAAGCTATGTTTTTTAGATTGTTTAAGTATATTTACCCAAAAACAAAGCATGGCTTACCACAAAAGCAAATCCCAAACATCGGATGCTTCTGATGACTGAGAAGTATCACTCCATATCACTCCCATCCTCGCAACATGAAATACCGCCAGCAAGTGACCCAAACAATGAATAGATGTGAACTTAATATATGCTATGATCCATAGATCCTAAGTCATGAATGTTTGGTATACCAAAAATACATGTTTTCCATGCATCTATTTATTAGTTTCTTGAAACACACTGCATTAAAGAATAAAAATAGCACAGCTATTCTCTACGTGTTCCCAAACATTTCATCAAAACTATAATCCATTATAATCCATGAATATGTGCCAAACAATTCACTGAAATGTTCTTCATATTACAATCGATTCATATTTGTTTTTGTTTTAAGTATACCATCTGGTTATTTAACATAGCCATGGAAAATCACCTTTTTTAATAGGTAAACCCAGGTAAACCATCAATGGGCCATCTATACCATGGCTATGTTGGCCAGGATTTCGAACTTCGATATCTTCGATCCAGCCGCCTGCAGCATAGTCCATAAGGAGAGAGCCATTTGCCATTGAGACGCACCTCGAAACTCGCGCCGTTTCGCTGTTTCGGTGAGGCCCCGTTTCGGTAGCGGCAATTCTTCGGCGAGAAGTTTACCCACAGTTCACTTCAATGTGAGGCCCCCCAGTGATGTTAGTTGGTTTAGATTCGCCCCAGTAACTATAGTTATAAGTACCATAAACCAGAGTTATTGGAGTTATTGGCACCAACTTAGCTATCTTGGGGGCCTCACACTGTTGGTGTATTCTATGGTTTATGGGACAGATTGGGAAATATAACAGGGAAATATAAACTACTAAAATAATTGACCATAGACCATATAATGGGTATTCTATATTTACCAATTCTATTCTATAAGTATATAATGGGGTGAATCTAAAATAATCTAAACAGTCACAAATGGGGGACCTCACCTTGTGATGTGATCAGAGCCTATGGTAGATGTATCATGTATCTAACAAATAATATCAATATCGCTTAACTGCGTGTTTGCTTGAACATTGATTGAATAGCAATCGCCGCATTGTAGCATCTGGAACTATGATGTGAAGTTGAACCCTATTACAAACTACTACTGTCAGCCATTTGCCAAGTTCATACATCTGCCAATAGTTTCCTTTGTATTGTCCTTATACCAAATATAAGATAATATAAGTATATATGTACTCAATGTTTCTGTTTTGAAGAAAACAAAGAAACATAACTGGAACAGTGCTGACTTCTTGATACCCCAAATCACCCAAACAATTTGCAACACCCTTGGATCGCCATTTTGCCCATCAAAAATGGCATAACTTGATGCATCACCGACCAGGACCAGGACCACCATTTGCACACCATGTGAGCTGTGAAAAACACCATCACTATGTAGTTCTGGTTGAGCCACCCTCAAAATTTATGAGTTGGGGCCATCATCCCAGATCAACAAAAGATCTCCACGCGCAGAACAAACCTCTCCCATTGCTGTGGGAATCGGATTCGCCAGCAAAACATAAACCATCATAAACCCAAACATCAAGGGCAACCGACCTAGGACTTCGTCGAATCCCCTTGAACCCCCCAGGCCGGCCCTCATTCCGATCATCGAAGTTTGCGTGCCGAGCTGCGGTTGCAAGCACTCAGAGCTGCATTCTGGGTGATCACGTTGGCCTGAAAATGCTGAGCGCCTAGGGCTCGCTGGTGAACCAACACACAAAAATTCAACAGAACTTCTACAGAGTGGGCCCCCTAGTCTTGTTTGTTGGTTTAAGCCCCTTAACATCATTAACCAGGTATAGTATGGTATAGTTGTATCCTCAGTAAACCCGAGTTAACCAACTTACAAGTCAACTTAGCTATCTTGGGGGCCCCACCTTGTTGGGAGATATTGGCATATGTCAACTTCAAAAGCATGGGGATAGGCACGGATAGTCACCAGGAAAGTCTTGGATGTGAACAATGTGGAGGTGCCCACGCCCATAGATGTATACTTGGCCTTTTTCCTGGCTGGTTGATTTGTAAGGAAGGCCCCTGTGAACAAACAATGGTTGATGTTGAGAATGTCAACCCTAGTGAGAGAAAATATGCACCCCCTGTTAGTGAAGTGGTAGTGGAATTTCGAGCCTGGGTTGACATTAAATGATTTCCCAAACCAGCCGTTCCACTTTTCCCAAGAAGACGTCATTGCTTCCACAACTGGTTTGATTCATACCGAATACTGCGCAGCTGGTGTTTCAAAGACCCCGACGTTCTCCATGGACGATCCCTGGGCAAAACGGTATAGTCCAAAACCTCTTGGAGAATGCCTCAAGAAATGCCTCTAGTTGCTATTCCCATTTCAGCATGACTTACTGGTGCGTTTTACGTAGGGAATTTTCGGGAATCCAATCCATCCCTAGTCATCATCCCAGCAACCCCAGCAACCCATCCCCTACGGGTTGCCAGGACTTCGTTGTGCACCTGCATGGAGAAACCTGGCATTCCATGCAGCAACGCCAACGCCTGCGCCCAACCTCGGCTTCTAAAAGGTAAAAAGGTAGACTTGTAGCGGGATGTTGAGGATAATCTAAGTTCATCAACAATCATTTCGCAGTGAAGTGGGATAAAATCACTGGGTCAACCTTGGATTGATAGTAGGACTAGATTCCTTCGAGGTATGTTGGGGTTATATATGATCAAGTTACAGGGGATTTCCGCCACCTTTTGGCCACCGATTAAAACCATCTCCCAAAATAGGAAAAATTGTATAATAGAATCATATAAAATTATGTCAAATATATTCAAACACAATATATAATCATGTAATATATTGTAATATCATATATGACATCTAGTGAGATATGAAATATTCATAAAACTGTGGCCGAAACTCCATGAAACTATCGAGACTATCTGTTCAAAGATGAAAAATGTTTCAATCTACTGCTACAGGTCAGACCCTCATGCGAGCTACCCTAAGGTACCGGTGGTACCCCTAGTTATGTTGATTGCTGATTGCTGCAAATCATTTGACTATAATTGTGAGATGTCAAAATTACGTAATCACAACAGATCCCTTTATTAGTTTTCTGGTTAGTGGTTTTTCGCCACCCCTCTGAAAAATGATGGAGTGAAAGTCAGTTGGGATGATGACATTCCATTCCCATTTTTTTTTGGGGGAAACTCATAAAATTGTCCAGCCATGTTCCAGTCACCACCAGCCATGTTCAATCGCCAATACACCCCCATATATATCCCATCTATTGTATGGTTGGTGGTTTCGCAACGGGAATCATCTGGGCCTGAAGATGCGGGATCAAATGGCCATTGAATGGCGGATTTAATGATTAACCAGATTCAGAGGGCCCCCATAGGTCAATGGAATTTCTATGGCCATTGAATAGGGTGAAAATCATCATTTTCCTTTTATAAGATAGCCATAATTGTGATTAACCAGAATTCAAGGTAGCCTTTTATGTAGACAAAGCTATATATGAGAACAGGTTTCGACACGTCCACATGTACACCCAAGCGACACCAAATCTTGATTATGAAAGCAGTCGTTGTTGTTGAGCAAGTGACCTGCTCTATTACTTGTAAGCGGTAAGACTATTCAGTTTATGAGCACTGTCTAAACCCATTCTGTATCATTGAACCCCACAACAACCTGTCCTTAAGTTGTTAGGTCTGTATCGTTCTTTTCTCTGCAAGTCCAATTTTAGATATTCACCTCAAGTTAGATCATCTTTAGTGGGATATCGTAAGGTGATATCCCCTAGCTATGCTACCCCAACCAGCTACAAATATCAACAGGATAGACCCCAGCTAATTATATTGGTTCCAAACCAACTCAGCTTACCATGGTTCCTACACGTATGGCCCGAAATACCAGTTATAAGTCAGTTATAAATTGTAAACCCATTTATGGCTCATGATAAGTCCATTTAAAAAACAAAAAAAAACAAATACTGATACTTCTGGCCATATCTGGCCATAACATGCCTTAACTGGGCCATGGCTCCTATGGGCTACCTCCTCGCAGGTGAGGTTGGGCTCCCAAACAGTTTCCCACATCGCAGGCGGCCACAAGAGAACTTAGCAGGGCCACATCCGTGCGCACCATCACACGTTCCACCTCAAAATATGTGGACTTGTCTGGTTGCAGGGCATTTTATGATATAAATCATCATAATTCATCTATCTATCATGATGAAAATATAATCTAAGTATAGTGTATATATACACACTGTAAACATGGTATAGATTTATGGATATATTATGGATGTAATCATGCTCATGTATTAGATATACTTGATATTAAATAAACATGACATAACAATATAATGAACCTTTATCCCGGGCATTCCTTCGCACACATGTAATAGAAAGGACACAAACATCAAATGGTTTGTGACATCACCACGATCGGATCCCTTTTGTTTTCACAACAGTTAACAGTAGGGTGCCATCGAGTAAACTAACAGTTTCCAATGGTATATATGAACAACTTATAGATGATTTACTTGTCAAAAAAAAGTTGCATAGCTATTTAAGTTTACCAAAAGGTAAGCTTGGTCAGTCCAGTTAAAACAAAGTACCTACTAGATACCAACAATAAGATTCACTAGTTGGCCAACCCAAAACAGCCCATCATCACCATGCATTGTATGCAGTCTCATCTGCATTTTGGTGGGTGAACGCCAAAAATAATTGTGTATTAAACCCACCAATAACGCTTCCCCATATCTTCACAGTTATGGCCATTTAGTGGTTGTAACTGGTTATAAATGGGATTATACATTCTATAAATGGGGTTATAAGTACTTATAACTGGTACCAGTAAAGGGCCATAACTGCAATGATACACCGATGAAACACCCCAACCATTTACAGCTCACCATGCTGGAATCACAACCTTTCATCATCCCCCCCCCCACCTCTTGGCAACCCCCAAGCCACACATGGAGGGGCTCCTAAGCTGGTTTATACATCCAACTATATATTTATATTATACATATATCAACAAAATGTTAAGCTACTTATAAACTAACCTGGCTAGTTTAGATAAGTCAATTTTAAATCCCATGTTGGTCAAATCCCCATGTTCCTCCATGTTTCATGGTTAAAACTCATGAATGAAACATCATTCAGTCTTACCAGACTTAGCTGACAACTGGGCAGCACCAAGTGATAAAAACTCTTCCTGATTGGGTGTTGAATGGAGATTTCACTATCGGGATTTTCAGGAACACCCAAATATGATACGTTGGTTAGTTGTCCCATTTTGTCTCCATCTGGTTGGTGGTTTCAACCCCTCTGAAAAATATGAAAGTGAGTTGGGATGATTATCCCATATATTATCGAAAATAAAAAATGTTCCAAACCACCAACCAGCCATTATATCGCCAATACACCCCCATATATTGTCTGGTTGGTGGTTTCGACATGTTTTAACCCATCCCAAGAAAACGCTCGTCATATCAACCACTCATCCTAAGTGTTTTTCTGAAACAACATAAGCACAGTTGAACCACCAGCGCGTCATGTTTTCATACTGATACTGCCATTTTGGGATGATCCATCCAAGTTTCATGTCTCACATCCCCAAATGTCCATCCGAATCCTGGTGGAAGTTGCTGTTTACATAACTCCAATTTCACTATGGTTTATGATACTTATAACGAAATAGTACTCATGGGGTTTATAAACCATCTTATCACTGGGGTTATAACTTATAAATGTTACTGTACAGGTTAAAATGTATAATTATAACTCCTGCATAAACGGGATGAAACAACTCCTGCAACTAAGGTGAAACATATATATATATATATAACTTTGACGAGGTGTTCAAAGCCAGTTATAACTGCTATGGTTATCAGCTAAGTTGGTTTATAATTCCAACAACTATGGTTTATGATACGTTTTTAATCTTATTTATAATATCTTATAAACAATAGTAGATACTTTTACAAAACTTAAAACTATTGTTTATGATACCCAATTCACTGGTTGTTCATGGATATTTTTGGGGGGGTTTATGATAACCCACCTAGCTATGGCAGCTGCTTTTTGTTGCCCAACACAACGTGGCAAAGACGGCCTCCTCCAGCAATCGCAGTGCCATCCACCAGGCGCGTCCTTTCTCCGCGGCGCTAATGGCCGCGGAGAAACTCACGGTGCTCGGCCGCAGTGTTTCGGCGTGGCTCTGCGACAGCAGGTCACAGGCTTCGCGCCACCTACGAAAAAAAACCACATGCTACTGGGAGTTCATAGGATTTCACTGGGGTTTAATAGAATTTCATAGGCTTTTACTGGGATTTGATGAGACTTCACGGGATTTTAATTGGAATTAGATTCCTTCTGGGGTTTGATGGGTTTTCAATTGGCTGTTCACTGGGGTTTGATTGGATTTAATTGGATTTTGCTGAGTTTCATGGGATTTTTAATTGACTTTTGCTGGGGTTTAAGGTCACATAATGTGATTTTACTGGGACTTAATGTGATTTTCTTGGGGTTTGATGGGATTCTAATGGACTTTCCACTGGGGTATCATGGGATTTATATTAATTATGGGATTTACCCGGGGCTTAACGGAATTTAACAAGATTTTAGAGATATTTAATGGGATCTAATGTGATTTCACTGGGTTTCATTGGATCTAATGGGCTTTTTGCTGGGGTTTAATGGGACTTAGCAGGACTTTATGAAGGTTGAGTGTGATTTAATGGGATTTCACCAAATTTAACCAGCAAGAACAGTTTCTACTTGGAGGATCGTTACGCTTAGTGGTGAATAAGCCTGGTGATCATAAGTCCCCAATTCGTGGGTTATCCCAAATGTAAATAGAGTTACTTCCGAAGATGATCCTCCGAGGAGTTGTTTGGAAACAAAAAACAAAGCGATTAATATACTTATTTTAGCTACAGTGAAATGGCCATGGCTATTAGTGAACTAACTGGTTATTTCTATGGGATTATACATTTTATAAATGGGGTTTTCTTAGTACTTATAACTGGTATTTTGGGCCATAACTGTAGGGTTTATAGTAATTATAAAGTATAGTTAGATCCGGTGACAGATAGCCAGGGTGCAGCCACCTAGTGGCAGCCGGTGAGCTGGGAATATGTTGATCATCTGACACGGTTCTGGTTATAACTCCGCCATAAGATCCTACTTGGTGGTTCATCCCAATTAGTAATTGATGAAAAAAAACAGTTATAAGTGGGATAAGTAGGGTTAATCCACCTATCACTGGGGTCATAAGTTATAAGCCACTTACTAAGTGGGATGAGCCACCAAGTAAGTTGGAAAAGGCTCTCTAAATTCATGGATTTCTTGTCAACATGGGAGCAAGAGACAGGCCACCGGCAAATTCAAGACCCTGCGCCGAAATCCCTGTTGCATACAGGAAGCGCGGCCTCGGCTTACAGTATAAGTTGGTGCGTAGACACATATAATTTACAATACTACAGAATACTATAGAGATAGAGTGCTAAGCACAGATATATCTGCCAAACCAGTGCTAAGTACAGATATATCTGCCATAAGCCATCGTTAGCAGAGATATAAACCAAACCATTTTTTGGGGGTTACCATCCTGTCTCATCCTCGAAGCTGTGGCACCTGTGTGCTTTCTCCATGGCGCTCATGACCGCACTGATGTTGATGATGTTGGCCTACCAATGGGCCATGCCTAAGCCAAGAAACTCGACCTGCTGGGTCAGTTGTAACCTGGATTTTAAGGGACAATATTAATCCTGGGCGGATGTATCATAGTTCAAGAAACCTGACATATTACCCTCTGGTTATTTAACATAGCCATGGTATAGATGGCCCATTTATAGATGGTTTACCTATTAAACATCTATTAAACATGGTGATTTTCCATGGCTATGTAACAAATAACCAGAGGCTATATTGAGGGCCAGGCTTCTCCATACAGCATTGTACTGGTGGTGTCACGACAGCCGGGGAGTTGAAGTTTCGCGGAATGGGAGTCTCAAATCTCATTTCTGTGTACTGAAAAAACAGTCATCTATAAGGACATTGCCAATCTTAGAAATCTTAGATACCCCAAAAAACAATTAGATTGTGACCTGGTTGATATTCCTATAGCAAAAGATTCAAGGATTAAGCTACACATCACCAGGCCTGCACACGTTGCATTCGAAGATCCTGGCAGCTGCCGTTTCTCAACATCCATTCGGGATATTGCCAACGAACAAATTTGTAGATGTATGCATTTCAAATATATGATGATGTATATATATATTGTATATTGTAAATAGACATGTGTACTGTATATATATATATGCATGGCTGTATATGATATGTTGGTATAATATATAGATTCTGCACTTCTCTCTAATTTTTGGATACAGTGGGATGATATCATGGGAAATATCAAAAAATGGTATATGTTCTGGTTGGTGGTTTTCACATGTTTTAACCATCTTGAAAAATGATGGAGTTCGTCAATGGGAAGGATGACATCCCATATAGTATGAAAAAAATGTTCCAAACCACCAACCAGTCATCCTTTTTTCACCCAAAAATCCAGGTGCTTCTTCCATGGCTACAGTGAATCTTGTATCCATTATTTGCGGCTATACGAAACGGATAAGCCAACATATTTTTTCCTGCACCTCTATCTTAGTTTCTTCCAGGACTATGCTACCAATCATATCTAAATACTGTAGACAGTTCACCATATTTCACCAACATACAGGAAAACAAACTGTGAAAAAAAAAGGTGAACAAAGATGTTTCTGAATCATCTTCACCATATTTCACCATATGTTTCCCAATCATATCTAAAAACACATAAAACAAAACAGTTTTTGCCGACACTACCCCTTAGTGTCTTCAGAAATGTGGATGACCCACCTTCAGGAGAGACAGGGCAGCTTGCCATTGGCTACCTTTCTCACACGCACCTCGGTTTGAGCAACTAGGGATGGCACGAAGCCAAGACTTGCGTATAGCAAAATCATCTAAAATCCTAAGGGTTCAAAAGGCTGCAACGCCTTTTATGTCCAAATCTCTGGCGATCCAGCAACGGCAACCCATGAAAACAATGAGGCCCTCAGGAAATCAAGGCGCTTTGCACTATAAGTAACATGTTTGACATGTCGGGATAGTTATCTGAGAGTTACCCTCTGGTCATTTGACAGTTTGCTACGAAAAATGACCTGTCTATAGATGATTTATGATATTTACGTTTTGAACACGGTGATTTTCCATAGCAAACCGTTGAGCAACGCACGTCTCCAGCTCACACTTGGCCGCCGGCTCATGCATGAGCTGTAACAAATTCGGTCCTCGCGAACTGCAATCCGTGCGCACGGCGCAAGGCGTGGAACAACTGGGATGTCAAAATCACACGAACCCAACAAAGTGGGGCCCCCTAACGATAGCTAAGTTGACTTATAACTCCAATAACTATGGTTTATGGTACTTATAACTATAGTTAATAGGGTTTATAAACTAATTTATAACTGCTGCGCCCCACATTGAAAAGGGAATCCTTCTAAATATGTGACCTTGCATATGTTTTTTTTTGGGGGGCAAGAATAGAACTATATTATATGAAAACATCTACCCAGAGCCTCTGGGCCAGCTGACTGCTGTCTACATATGTCTACATCACACAGGGATCAGCCATATCTGACAGGAAACTGCGCCTTCCAAAGCTCTTCTTGGAGGGGTCTGCATGTTCTATCTTGGATGTGATCATGGATGAAATCCCCTTCCAGGTGGAGAGCTTCAACGGTGAGCATGATCAAATCCTCATTTCAAAGCTGAAGTCCCCATGTGAACATGGTTGAAGTCCCCATTTCTTAAGGCTGAAACTGCCATTTTCAGTCCCGGTGTCCGGCTGAAGTTTCCGTTGGATCACATTCTTGAGCAATTCAAGTGCGATGGGCCAGCGAGCGGCCTGTAGACATGGTCAAAAAGGTGCTTCTTAGGGATTCTTAGGGATTCTTAGTGCGGAGGTTTAGATTGCTGAATGATTTTGATTGATTTTTCAGATGTTTCAGATTGTTTAAGGATGTAATGGGAAAAAGTGGGATACAGAGGGATACAGTGGCAACAAACGACGATGTGACATGGCTATAGTCAGTATGATTTTACTGGAACAATATGAGACTTCTTTTTTAGATGAACCTGTTTGGGTTGTTCACTGAATGGCCATATAATTCAATATTTTCACACAACCACCCAGCATCTCATCTAGTCGAGTTTGTTCCTGTTATTCTGATAGAAGAGTTGGAATATGTTGGAATCCACCAGCAATAGCCTGCGTTCACCACCTTAGCGATTCCGTGTGAGATCTGACACTACGACCCGTTTTTTTGTATCCATAAAAAGTGCAGTACCAGCATTGTGTGGCAAAAGATTGACTGGTTGGTGGTGGTGCAATGGTGCAATAACCATCTTGAAAAATGATGGAATGAAAGTCAATGGGAAGGATGACATCTCATATATGAAATCAAAAATAAAAAACATGTTTGAAACCGCCAACCAGTTGATGTCAGTAGATTCACCACCATGGGATTGTACAAAAGCTCATGCGGCTTATGACAAGTCGATGAAGCAATAAGCCACTGACTATACCAAGCCCCACTCGTGGAGGTGGTCTATGTTGTTGGGAGGAGGGTACAAACCTTATGTTTGTTAGGTTACAGTATGACCCCCATTAAGTATGGTTATACGGTTATACGTATCCTAAACCTCAGTGAAATGAGAGTTCTTTTCACCAACTTAGCCTCTGGTAAACGTTTACATAACTATGGAAAGATCCACCATATGTTATAGCTGGGTAAATCAACTATTTCTACAGATAAGGTCATTTATTAGCTATAACTGGCTATAACTGGGATTATACATTCTATAAATGGGCTTTTCTTCGTACTTATAACTGCTATTCTATAAATGGGCAAAACATGTTCCATAGCTATTTGACCAATAACCAGCCCTCGCCGGCCTCGCCTTCTCGCATGCAGTCATGGCGGAGGAAGATGCAACCTGCTGGAAGCGGAACTATTCCAGATCTACCTACAGTTCTGGCCATGGCTATGAGTTCTAACTGCTTAATACTGCTTGGAAAATGGGATTATACATTCTATAAGTGGAGTTTTCTTAGTACTTATAACTGGTAAAGGGCCATAACCATAACTGTATTATTCTTAATGATTTATATATTATGTACCAGTTCGCTATGTTAAGTTACCGGTACCAACATTTATTCCAAGCATGGCCCAAATACTACATGTTCGATAACTACCCATACATGGAGCAAATGGGCTATATTTGATAAGTATTGATTGGTGTAACGATGGGTATTCATGGGTGTTGATGCAACAATGACTCGCATTTTGTATACCTTTGGTCTAACAAACTCATGTTTATCTTCGGAACTCTCGCAGAATACTCATGTCATGTTTGAATATTCTCTGGTCAGTACCCCTCATTTTTGATCATATAGGACACTGTTTCACCCACCCGGGGAACCTGCAAACATATTCTCAAACAATCCAATGGTTATACATGGGTTAGAATAGATATATAAACCAACTTAGCCATTGTAAAATCACATATCAATCCGGATCTTCTTCGTGGTATCCTCATTTTGAGGCATTTCTTATGGTAAAATCGTGTAACCTATCGTTCGAAAGGGGGGCCTTCACGAGGTAGATCCCAGGATCTCGAGTTCTATCCACTCTGGACCTCCATGGAGGTCACAAAAAAATGTGCAGCAATCAGTTTCAACACCTAAATCTCATTCTATCCCCATCAATCCGAGTATTATTGTTTAATGGGTTTAGTATTGCATAGTATTGCTATATCAGGTTTTTGTCCGCTTCTATCTCACCACCAAATCCGGACATGCTGAGAGTCCCGACAAGAGACGGCCTCGGCTGCTCCTTCAAGACCGCCAAGGCCTGCGCCAAACAGGGCCCACCTCGGAAGTGAGCATGACAAACATATACCAAAATGAATCTGTACCAGTAAGATAGGGACATTCCTGGCATTCCTAATATAAATCTATAGGTCCGGCTGTAGGTGCCCCGGATTCCTCAAAACCCCAGTCACATGTAGCACTGGCCTCGCTCCAGCGAGCTGCGCGGCTACAGGCATCAATGGTGGAGGCAAAGACGTAGTGATCAAGGCCTTAACGGTCAGCGGATTGAAATGATGAAGGGAAATACACCAGAAATATGAGGATTTTATTGGGATTGAATGGATTTTTTATAGGAAAATCATCTATAAATAGAAATGGGATCTTTTAAACATGGTTATTTGGAACAAAACCTATCTAAATGGTGTTTTAATGGGAAACACAAACTATAAATATGGAGGATCTCTCATTGTCACCTTTGATTGCCGGAGAGTATGAAGGGATATACTCAGTAAATGAGCTTAGAGATGGAAACAACCACGGAAGTTCCTATAGGATGTGATCTACACAAGGTGAACGTTCAGTATCAATGTGAATTAGTTGTTTTACAAACCCCTTTATCCATGGATATATCGACCAAAAACCATAGTTAACCAAAGTTAAACAAGTTATGCGCGTCAACTTGGCTATCACAAATCATCTATACATTTTCTTAAATCCACGCTCTTGTTGGTTAAATAACCATTTTCCTATGGTTAAACCATTGGCGTTTCCCTATCGTTTGGGTGCCCCACCCATTGGTTCAAACGCCCAACGGATAGCTAGGCCCCTAGGCCCCGCACGGAACTTCTCGGAACTTCGCAGCCAGCTGAAGGTGGCAATGGAGGCCTGACATCCGGAGAAATCTTTGGTTCTTGGTGATCTTTACAAAACAAGGCATACTTACAGTTATGGTGTTAGTTAACTAATAATTATCCAATGATTAACTTTGTACTTATGATTTATCCATTTTTACAAATAAGTACTTAGATGAGCCATGGAGTTAGTTGACTAATTAGTAAATGGATTATTTCATTGGGATATGCGTGCTTCTAACCCCAGTTACCAACCAGGAATCGCTAATCGTATGGCCCATCTATAGGGATTCAGCCAGCCCGAAGGTGACCAGGCTTGGGATACATAGCCCAATGTGGGCCCCCTGTTTACTATAGATGTTATAGATGGTTGTTTACTATGGTAAACCAAGCAACTACAAACAATCTCAAACAATATAACTGAGGCCCACCTCAGCGACGTCTGTTTATAAATCCTATCAATACTACAGATTCTATAGATATATTTCTTTTGGAACTTACCCCGGTGATGTAATATTGGAGTATAAACCCCAAGAATATTATACATACGTAGTTATAAGTATCATAAACCATCGTAAAAGTGGAGCTATGTTCGTCAACTCGGCTATCGTTTTTTTTCCATGGCAACGTTTGATCACCCGAGGGAATATATTAATTATTGGGATACATGCCCTTCATATAAGAGAAAACAATAGTTCTGAAATGGATTAAAATGGAATCATTGATAGACAAGAATAGACAACATATAAGTAAATAAGTGAGATAATACTCTGCAAATGGAAGTCCAATCATTGTTTATAGTTTCTTTTTGCGATCAACGATATCGGGATGTATTAAATGAAATATCCCTTGTTATATTGGAACATTCCTGCGATATCTTAGCTAACAATATAAGTGGGTTAACTTAGCAAATACATAGTTCATCAATGCAAGTTAAAAGAATGGGATTTCTATGCCTCAACTGGACTTAGGGTAAATCTTTAGAACCAGGCGACGCAACACCTAGATAGACAAACTAAACTATAAACATCACTTCCGCGTTTGCATCTTGTCCATCTATTTGGAGGTTGCTATGCTGATATGTCTAGTGTTAAAATATTGATTGGTATCTCTCGAGCCGGTGCCTGCAAGCTTTGGATTTGTCTGAAAGTGGCGTGCTCCCCTCACTGTTGTAATATGTATTAAAAAGAGAGTTGTTGTGGCAATGCGTGTCCGGACAGAGTTGGACGCTCATGCGCTGCAACAATGCGTTAACAGGACAAACTCATATCCATGCCTGATGATTAAATCTATGGTTCATGATCAAAATATGTCAAAATCATGTCAAATCGCCAGCTTTTGCATGGTCAAACGCTTGTTTTCCTTGTTTTAACCACTATTGTTCGATGATTTATTAATACTGGTTTCTCATGTTCACTATGCTTAAGTATGTTCGGTGAAATTTCACTAGGTATCTGGTATCGTATCCCATCATCCCATCGCACCTGCCACTCCGAAGCCTTGGCCTCGCAGGAATTCAGAAAAACAAATCAAGGTGGGAAATGTACCAACAAAGATGGGACATGCTATGAGTAGTGTATCATATCAATGATATCAATCATAGTGGGGATATCATGACTTGGGCAATATTCTATAAACAGTCAAGAACCGCCCATCAAATGTTATACCAATTCTTAGGGTGCGTGTCCTTCAAACATTTGAATATTTGAATGGGGGGATGGAATCCAAACAAAACTCTCATGGTGAAAGTGAATAAAGGACTGATTGCTTCTGGATAAGAACGAATACAAAGTATAAAACACTAGGTGGGGCCCCTAATTACAATTTCATGATCTTTATCGGTCTATCAACTCCATGTTCCCTGTAGTCTTAGTATGTCTCAATTCTACCATGACCCAGTCATGTACGTCAGCGAAACTCGCCGTAGGATTTCAACCGTAGGGTGTGTTTTAACCGTAGAATATTTATATCAACCGGGGGTTGAGCATTGTCTTGTCAAGCGACACAGGCCCGAAGAGCCAAGGTATAGTGCACCACCTGGGAATGTTCAATGATGGCTTTGTGTGGGAAAAGACATGGGCATCCCAATCTACATTCTAGGGATTTTCATCTTGAAAATAGCCATTGAAACTGGATGATGATCTTTTCTTTGAAGAATCCACCATCGTTAAAGTTGACTAATTATGATTAGTCTACGAGTCTACGCAGCTGAAATGTTCGGCCATTTTGGGAAGATTCCCCACTAATAATTTCTAACACCACCATCTACAGTGACGCAGTGAGGTCGAAGCCATTTTTTGGGAAAAAAAAGGTGAGTCGGACACCAGCAATGTACACGGGTCAGATTGTACCAATGGTAGATGGATTCCTAAAAATTGGTGCACCAGTCCGTTCGCTAATTAGGTTTAGAACTTGATTCAGCGTTGGGTTTATGGTGATGAAATCGCTATTATAGTTTATAGTCAGGTGGGTTCAAATAAACCAGCAATATAGAATGTTTGAGGGCACCACCTTGTAACATGACCAAACTCAGCGCTTCGCATTGGCCTATACAAGCATGCAAGGGCATGGAGTGATGCACCCCACGTTTGAAATTCTGGGCAAGTTAAGAGACATACTTCCCGCTTGCAAGAAATCAAACAAAGGAGGAGTCATATCGAATAATTACCTATCGATTGCCTTAGAGGCCCTCCTCAAAACAAACAGATGGATAGTAAATTTGTTGCATTAGTTACCCTCTGGTAATTTAACATAGCTATTGAACATGGCCATTTATAGTGGGTTTTCCCATTAAGAATGGTGATTTTCCATAGCTATGTTAAATTACCAGAGGGATCCAGAGGGTACATTCTTAGCCCAAGCAAATGCATGCAAATGCCTTCACCAAACCGGGCTTTACCCAACACCGACGCATCACCGAATGGACCTTCACTGACTCGGATGGGCTGTAGATGCCCAAAAAACAAGTATTTCACATATTCCCAATAGATTTCCATATCCCATAGGATCCATGTATGCTATATATGGTGACATTTACCATCAATATACCCCAAATGTTAGCATATATACCATACATGGATCCTATGGGATATGGTGCATTGTAAAAAAAATGCAAGATAAAACATCGCACATGATGCATCCACGGGACAGAAGTTGTGCAAATCAAGATGAAATGAAGGTGAATATGTCAATATGTCCTAGAAGGTGGCGCTCCCTAGTTCCGAATAAAAGTTAGTGTATAAGCCCATCTAACTACAGATATATCTCCTCTTAACCCTAGGTAACGATATCAGTTGTGAACCAAATTTTGCTAAGCGACATCCAGGGACGGATTCTTCTGACATGCCTGGAATCGCCGGACCCTTTGCAGCAGGTATCAACAGCGTCAAGTCAGTTCCAAAACCATAGAAAAAACACTGGCTTCACCATCAAACGTGAGAGAATATGTCAATACAGTATTTGCTTTGGGTCGTTTCGAACAGAGAACTGGGCAAAAAACAAATCTTCATAGCCATAGAAATGGAACATCATCATAGAACTGGATCCTGTGATATCCTGTGGAGGTCTTGGTTTACCCTGTGGCAATTTGACCAAACTGGACCATAGCCGTTGAAAAAAAGGCCCTTTTCGATTCGACGAAACGGGCCATGTTCCATCCATTTTCCATGAGAAATTACAATCGTTTCCATATAGTAATGGATGGAAAAATAAAAAATATGATGACCATATATTTTCCATGTTAAATTACCATGATTTTCCAGATTCACAAAATAGCTGACTGGATAGATCTGATGATCTGAAAGACATGAAAGGAAAACCCGTGGAAAACCAGCATCAAATCTTGGTGTAACATTGGTCTGTTCACTTGAGACACGTTTCAGAATTGTTTAAAGTCATCAAAAAAAAAAAACAATTTACATCAATTTACCACTATTTTAGTACTTTTTAGTGGGATTTTACTGTTCAAACCTTTTTGGGGGGGTGCTATAAATCCAATTCCGGAGCCTGAAGAAATCCACCCCGGCGTCGCCTGCAGCACGTTGATCGCCTGGCGATTTCGGCTGGGCATACGATCCTTGGGCCATGGGAGGTAACTAATTAGGCAGTGGGTTACCCATGAAACATGCCCAGTGAAATATCCTCAGTATTCCTCATAGGTTAACTATAATCCTATGGCCCATCCGAGTACAAGTACTTGAAACTGATTCAGCGATCCATATGAACCATAGGAATGCAGGTTCATAACACAGAGATTCTACCCATGAAACATGCGCCATCTTTCAGCATGAACATCAGATCCAATGCAACAGAGATCCCAGCATAGCTAAACAAGTAGGTCCACAGTTCGCGTTCGCTACGTTGGATTATACATAATTATGGTAACTGGTTGATATAAACCCATGTTTAATGGATAATCATCGGGCGGCACCATATAATTCGTGAAACATACCCCATCCCATCCAATGAAATATTGGCAGGTTCAAAGATATCCCTATAACATGTTGGTGATATCCCCAACCAGATAGGTTATGTTTACCCCCTGTATGTTTACCCCCATTGTTTACCCCCATGAACCATCATGTATCAAGTATATCCTCAGACTGTTCATGATCAAAACATCTTGCAATGATCAAAACCCCCATGAGACTGACCCATTTGCAACTTATTTTCATGAAATATATCATAAGATAGTTAGGGAGTACTTCCATTTGCAACTTATTTTCATGAAAACATATATCATCTAAGATAGTTGGTTGATTGTTGCAACTTCCATTTTAGAAAACATCTATGTTTGCACCATTTCTCTCCGCCAAAAATGCTTGGTCAAATCATCGGAAACCTAACAAAAGAGCTGAACCCGCAAAGCTTTGACAAAAACACCTTTTATTTTTGGATGATCAAATCCATCGACTTTTTGGCCATAAAAATGATCAAATCCATCGTTTTTGTTGATTAAACAATATTAAACAAAATCATGTTTCACTGCCCTGGTTCACCAAATAGCTATTTTGAATTATGTTCAAAACAAATCGTAGCAGTGACATATCTAGGGTTTTACATGGTTTTACTCAATATCTATTAAAATAATAGCTATTAAAATCACACCATGGCTATCTTGTTTCTTGGCTCACCACCAGTCGCTGTAAAAAATGTCGCCTGCGGCCACCCAGGGGCAGCTTTCAGCCATGCATTCAGCACCTGGGCTTTCATTAATCATGAGCATGACGTACGAACTAGCTTTGTAAAATATAAAGACATATGGTAAACCAATAATAATTGGAACTGTAATATATATATACATACATAATACATATATGTCCTTATATATAAATAGTATGTATATATCTGCTGAACTATTAACCAACAATCTAATATTAAGTACATCGATAAATATTTTGGAAAACTGATGGTATTCCTTGGGAAATGATTGGGGATATCATGGGTGATACATCAGCGGCTTCACCAACTTTGGGTACCCTCTGGCCCTCTGGTCATGTTTGATGTTTATATAAGCTGTTTAAGTTAAAGTTATGTAGGAAGGTATCCGGTCATCGTGATATCACAGTGATATCACAGTGAGACACAGTGGTATCAGAAATATGCTGCAAATTCACTGCAAATGCTGGAAACTTTGTCAATGGGAAAGCGTCACCAATCCGTGAGTTGGGCTCAGCTCAACCCAACGGAGATCCGTGCGTTCTAAAAGTTGACTAAAAAAGGCAATCCTTTGTCAAAGCAAAGCTACTATTTACTAAAGGATTGGTCCTACATTTTTATGATCTACTATTTTCCTAAAGTCTACACATCATAAAAATCGTTTCTATCAACATTTTACTTGGTTGAGATCCCAGTTTTGGTTGAGTTTCGTAGGTGAAATGTCCCGGTACCTGTACCTGTAGAGCATCCGTAGACCCAACACTTCTTGGTCATTAACAAACATGACTGCGCAATCTATACAAGGTATGTATTTCTTTTCTGGGGAAACCTCATCGTTGTTGTATACTTTATGATCTTTATATATCTTTATATTGTGAATGAAAGTCCAAAACCCCCTTCCCCACAACTCCCGATGTTGCAGTGACATGACCCCCTTGGGTGGTCCAATCCCGACGTCGATGACTTCCGATGAACACAGATTGCTTAGAAGGTACTGAACCATGGTGATGATGAGTGTTATTGCTACATATTGTTAGGATTATTGAGATTAGTACTATGATGCCTATCTCTATATTATTATTAGTCCTATTACTATATTATTACCATCATCGTAGTATATATATATATAATAGTGATTGGTATTATTATCATTGTGGTGATGGTGATGGTGATGGTGATGCTGATGATGCTGCTGCTGCTGCTGATGATGATGATGATGGTGATGATTATGATTATGATGATGATGATGGTGATGATGGTGATGATGGTGATGATGATGATGATGATTATGATGATACGACGAGATTATGATATGATAAGATGATAATATGATAAAATGATAATATGATACTATGATAAGATGATAATATGATACTATGATAAGATGATAAGATGATGATATGATAAGATGGTAAAATGATAAAATGATAAAATGATAATAGACCATAGCATTTTGGCTTACCCAAACAAAACATGACAATGCCATATGGTGCAGTGTCGAGCAACATCCCCCGGTGAACAGAGAATCCCTCACCTCTTTGCTGCTCTTCTGCAAGGTTGCGAGTTGGTATTTGGCCACCATGAAGCGATGAGACGCATCTGGCGAGGGCCGTTTGGTGAAACCCAAGGCCACCCTTGAACACTGCAAGCCCCATGAAGATGGAAGACCATGACTGAAAAGGACAAGCAGGTGGTGCCCCCCTCAGTTTTAGATCAGTTTATTGCTCATAACCCTATTAACTATAGATATAACATTATATAACCACATACCCTAGTGAACCAATGTCATAGTTAACCATTAGTCGTTGTGTAAGCCCCATTAACTATAGTTGTACGATGTTGCGAATATTATAAACCAAAGTTACTGGAGTTATAAACCAACTTAGCAAACTACGGGGCACCACCGAACGTCGGCCGTTTATCAACTGGTCTGCCTTCCAACTTGGGCTGCGGGATTCATTTACCAATCGAATTGGAATACTATATATATATGTATATATAATTATATATATATATGTATAAAGCATGTGTGTATATATATTATATATATATGATACATATGATGAATGTGAACCAATTTCAGCACAGTGCCTGGCATGCACATCAAGCAAAAACATCAGCCAAAGCCACCATATCCCACGACAAATGGGCCCTTGCCTCTTCCTCCATCTCCAGGAACTGTAACCGCTGACCATGTTTTCCAGGGACTGGCAGTCCCTTGATGCAAGGAGCGATTTGTTGGATTGTTGAAATGTACTGCCCAAGGAGTTGCAAGCTTTTTTTCAGCATGCTGTTCCGATATGTTTGATCTTCAACAGTGTCACATCTATGTATGATACATGCATATATATATACACATACAAATATACATATCCATATATATATATACATGGTGTGTATATATATACATATATGGTGTATATATATATATACATATGTATTTGCATACATATACATATCATTTTTTATCATTTTATGGTTATTATTTACAGTAATACACCACCACACCATTTCCCCTCGAGCCACTCGGCTGACGATGCAAGTTGGATGCCATGGATCGATACCACCCGAGCCCAGGAGCGGATCATGCCATTTCTATTGGACCCGGCCTGGTAAACTTACAAAAAACTATGGATAATGGCCATAGAAATAGTGGATATACCCATTGAAAATGGTGATTTTGCATAGTTATGTTAGTTTACCCTCTGGTAGACTAACATAAAAATGGTGATTTACCCAGTGGAAATGGTGATCTTTCTATTGGAAAAGTAGCAACAACAATGGGATTTAATGGGATTTAACCAACAACAATGGGAATATCATGGAGATTTAATGGTCATTCAATGGGATTTACCCTCTGGTAAACATACAGAAAACTATGGAAAGATCCACCATTTTTAGATGGGTAAATCAACAAAGTTTTTTTGGCCATGGTTTCAATAGCAAACTGTTTACCAGAAGGTAGATGAATTAAATGAATCACCAAAACATTGAACTAAGTTTTTATCATCCAAGTAAAATTGATTAAAGTTGTATACTGTACATGGATGGAATGGTATTTGGATGGAGAAGCAACATGACTGGTTGCACCACAAAGTGGATCGAAGGACTGAAGGTTGGAAGTGAAGACAGATCTGGTTAACTTGAAGTTCTCTGATAGGGAACCTGCATTCAGCGGAAGGCAGATCAAGGGAATAGTTTTGGGAAGCTGGCAATCAAGCAGCTGTATCCCTCTTGCGCCATGACAATCATGAGTACCCTCTCATGAAAAATGCCCTGCAACAAAAAGGTTGTTCTTTAGCGGGTACAGTATTCCCTCTTTTGTAACTTCCAACACGCCAAGTTTTACCCAGAATTTTGCAGACATCTACAGCCATCAAAACTGAATAAAGATGTGAAACATCTCCATGACTCTGCAGAGATCTTCCAGCAATTTCCAGCACCCATGGACCGAATGACCACTTTTTTTCAACTGCGAAACCCTCAAGCTTCAATCCGCTGATCCAACTTCTCCAATGGCACGAAAGAGAGAAACTGAGGCAACACAGGGCGGATGGGTCCAACTTTTAAACGGGGTGCACGTGAAAGCGGATTAAGAACATGGCAGTTTTTGCGGATTTTTTTGGGTTATTTGATGTTATTTGCCACTACCTTTCTGCAATTATATACAAGCAATAGTCAATAGTCTATGAAACTTTAAACAGCTTTATGATGAATTTGAGGCTAGGGGCACATTTCATGGATGGGCACCAGGGCGAAACTCCCAGCCTCATCCTGCTGCTTTCGCTTTGGGCCTCACACTGAGAAGGAACGTCTGGTGCTGCGCCCAAACGTTCTTTGAACGTTGGCTTTCTGTTACCCCATCTAATGAACTAATATAGTTACAAAGTGGGGTCCTGGTTGTAAGTTGGTCTATCATCGCATAGAATGCTATAGATTATATAATATCCCCTGCTTGATAGTGCTTGCAACAGACCAAGTTGGCCATCTTGGGGGCCCCAGGCAGCCCCAGTGAAATCTCCGGTGATTCGTTGCGCGCCTAGGAATGACACCGCCAGAGGCACGAGCAGGAGCCTGACGATGGACGGACTACGGCACTTTACCCTGGTGACCAGCCGAACATATGATGTGAAGATTTTGGATACCCTCTGGTAAACTAACATAGCTATGGAAAATCACCATTTTCAATGGGAAAATCCACTATTTCGACTGGGCCATTTTCAATAGCTATGTAACAAATTACCAGAGGGTACCCTCTGGTAAATACACATAGACCCTGAAAACATCTGAAAACCACACTTGTTTAGTGGACACTAATCTTCCACCCCCCATCTGGCAGGGTCTATGTAAATTTACCGGAGGATAATGCTATGGGTCAAAACCCTACCAGGGTTAGGTCCCCGAAACGCTGGGACTTATGGATGTAAAAATTCCGTAAAATTCCCCCAAAAGCCTATGAGAATCATAGGTGAAAAACGAACCCATCCCAGATCTATAGTGGATTTACCCAACATGGTGGAATTGTCCATCGTTTTTTGCATGTTTACCAGAGGGTAATCTTGGCCCATACCCAAAATACCAAGATGTGGCACTGGAAAATGTGTTTTAAGATCGGCACCGATCCCTATTGTGCAAGTGGAGAAATTTGCCACACACCCGCACTACTGACCCGCTTTCCTGGTTGGGTGGCTTCAACCCACCTGAAAAAAATGCTCTTCACTTAGGATCATCAAAACCCATAGATATAATCCCTATTAAAATCATTTAAAATCTATAGAATCCACCCAAACAAATCCGTAGAATCTTAAAATATCTTCAACACAAAATCCATAATCCCTAAAAATCCCCAAAATCATCCTAAATCATCCTAAATCCATAGAATCCCGATTAAATTTGCCATAGAATCCCTTCGAAAATCCACCGTCTTCCCCTGTTTTCCGAGCCACGCGGGGTTCATCGAGGCCATTGAGGCGGGCATGGGATTCGGGGAACTGAGGCCATAGGGCGGTGCCGCAGATGGGAGGTCCTGCCATGGGATTTTTTTTTTCGGAGGTCGGCCGCTGTGTTTTTTGGTGACTTTGGGGGAGTTGGACCATAGTTTTACCATAATACTATAGTTTTACCGTAATACCATATAGTTTAACCATAGTTTGACCATAGTTTTACTATAGTTTTACCGTAATACCATGTAGTTTAACCATAGTTTACCAGGTTGATCATCATAGACTCATAGACCATTACTGGTGCTTGCTAAACGCAGGGTTGCTGGATGGCTTGCTGGGGGTTGCTGGGATGATTATTGATAGTTATTATATGTTATTATGGATCATTCCCAAAAATTCCCTCAGCACCATGTTTTGTTGTTTTGGGGGAGTAAAAACCGTAGGTGCCATAGCTGACAGCACCGGATAGGTAACTTCGTTTGGACCCATGTGATCTGATGGGTTTAGAGCAAATATATCAGATCTGGTTGGATGGTTTTTTACCTCAGCAATTTAAAAAAAAGCTGTGGGGATTGCCCCAGTGAATCCTGGGTGGTGGTAGTGGGATGAATTAAATATGTGGGATGAATTTACTGTACTCCAAATGAATGTCTGATCCTGGAATTCCGGGATATTCGGAGTTCGGACACTTAAGATAGTTGGAACATGTTGGGAATATTGTTCAAACCACCAAATTTGGGAGTTGACTCGACATGTTCGACTTCATGGGAGCTTGGGATGTTGAAGCATCAAACTTTCTGTTGTGAGTGTGTGATTGCACCTGGCACATCCTGGCACTAACAAAAAACACAATTTCTTGGAGCTTTGCCTGAAATTTCACGACTTTTTGGTATCAGGATCTCAGAAATTGGAATTCTTAGCCACCAAATGTAGGGGCTTATCTGGATTTCTTGCGTGAAACCATTGGGATCTAAACCACTAAATTCTAACCCCCCTGCAGCTCCCATCCCATCCCATCCCGGTCCCCATAGGCTGCCGCCGTGGGCACGCCCACCGGGGCCACGTTGTAGCCCAAAGATTGCGCCACTTGGGCGGCAGCAGCCTGGGGAGAGCTATGGATTGACTTAATGCTGAGTTGAATGATAAGTTCAATGATAAATGAAATGATAAGTTCAATGATCAGTTGAATGAGTAGTTAAATGATAAGTTCAATGATAAGTTAAATGATGAGTTGAATGATATTTAATCACTTGTCATTCGACCCGATAGATACATGGCAAAACAAACCAATTGAATGATAAGTGAGATGTCATAGATCCTATTTCATTTGATGTATCATTCAGTTATCCAGCTGTATCATCCAATTGTATCATTTTTCGGTAGGATAACCATTCCTTTACATTTCTAAATTGTTTTTTTTACTGGGTTGGATGATGGTTCCGTCGGGGTTGGATTCCTGGGGGAATCAACATGAAGCAATGGTGGGTATGGAACGATCACATATAAGATCTACTGCTAGGATCAGAATCATGGAATGACATCTGGTAAACGTTTACATTTTGCGAACTGGAAAATCACCATGCTATTCATGGAAAAACTCACTATTTCTATGGCCATGTTCAATGGCAAACTGTTAGTTTACCAGAAGGTAAACACATCTAGGATATTCTGGGATGTATAGAGACGTATCAATGAATTTAGACTTGTATGATGATCTGATCATCTCTCAAGTTTTCACACGGGGATTTCTGGATTTATGCTAGCACATTTTTCCGTATGCACAATGCTAAGAACACAAGGTTTCAACTTGCTCGGGTAATGGGGCGAAATGGTGGAGTCCATCTGCTTTCCTTCGAGCCTCTTGAAGTCAATTTGACAGTGCACAAAAAGCTGCCTTCTATTTGTGAGAGGTCAGGCTACTGTGGACCCACAGAGATATCTGTCCAGTGTCTGACACCATCTGGACAAATCCTGATCAGCCTAAAACTTAAAGATACACAAACAGTTTTTTCCGGGTTCTTCCCCGCATATCAGCCATAAAAATACACATCATCGATTGTAAGATCGGCAAGGGTTAGGTCCCAATTTGTTTTTGGTCCCGACACCATGGGCGCACCTGTTGCGCACTGACTTGTGCTACTTGTGCTTGCGTTGCTGCGGCCTGCCCCGAAATGGGGATTGAGACATCAGGGATATTTTGGTGGGTGAGTGAATTCTACATTACCAGCCATTAACCGGTTGTTTCTTGAAAAAGGGATATTGCGTTGGTGAATTCTCCATCTACAAGGAAGGGCTTGTTGTCTGAAAACGGGCTATATCCCCTAATGGCAATCAAATACCATAAACAAAAACTATGATTGAACATTTGCTTAGCTTTCGGACAAACCCATGAAAGGCTTCCTACCAACTTTCCGTCTGAGTTCTATCTCGAGCTCGGTTTGTGAGGTGCCACGTTTAGTTGTTTAAATGCCAATATGTGTACCCATACTGATCATTGAATCAGATATACTGTGTTTTTTTTTTTTTTTTACCACGTACAATGCACTGATCCCCCCGGTTATAAGTTGGTTTATAAAATCATTAAATAACATATTTACCTTTTTCTTAAGATACCCTCCTGTGGTCAACCAGGGCAAGCTGGGAAGTTCACAAAAAAAAGTACGCATCAAAATGATAATTTATCATCGAACGATATAACTGGGATTTGCAAAGAACAATATATGGTGGTAGTTGGTGAACATCATTCCAATAACTATATGATATTCGTGGTTGATTGTAGATATAACTATAGTTAATCCAGCTAATTGGGTTTTACATATCAACATATACAAATATATTTATTGCCCAGCAACTGAATTAACTGCAAATGTTCAACCTGTAAACGGGGTCCAGAAAAAAAAAAAAAAAACAGTTCAATAAAAATGATATAAGAAAAAAAAAAAAAAAACACAATTAAAATAAAATTATATATTTATATAAATTATAGCATATTATAGCTATATGGCCATTTTTGTAAGTA
>Ga0126342_10001423_pt1:0-32500 | contig 33600 bp, 33 predicted proteins | sample Cyp1metagenome_FD_92528 | JGI IMG/M metagenome (GOLD analysis project Ga0126342, IMG submission 92528) | Coral microbial communities from Lord Howe Island, Old Settlement Bay, Australia - Cyphastrea 1 metagenome | ecosystem: Host-associated > Invertebrates > Cnidaria > Coral ...
AAAGCACCCGACGAAAAGTCTGACGAAATTCTGACGAAATGAAAATGAAAGAAACAACAAAGAAAATCCTTATACCAGAACATATTGCAAGTGGTAGGAAATCATGGTGGAGTTCGATCGCAAACTATAGTTACTGGGGTTTATAAACCAACTTATAACCTCACATTGTAGTATTGTTGTTTTTGCACTGCCAAGTTTGGATGAATGACTCCGCTTTGCAAAGTTGCTGGCATTGTGATCAGCTAATTCTGCCTGTTTAAATCATTCTGAGAAGGCTGGGGAGATGTTTTCCCACCATCTGGGCCATCCTCAAACATCCAACAAGAAGTCATTACAATCGCCAACAAACTGGATGGCAATTGGGGACTATTCGATCCCAAGGGCCTTTGTGACCAACATTTTTGCCGGAAGTTGCCTCGATGACACGCGTTTGCCCACTCCACTGTTCATGAAGTGCGCGCCACTCTTCGAAATCTGCAGGGTCCAAAGGCATAGACCCGACTAAGAGATGTCCAACAAACACAACTTTCATGGCTTTTTTAAAACCATGTTTAGCCGCTGGAAGTTGCGAATGTTGATGATATTTTCTGTTTGCCATACATTGGCCACAGCGTGAATGGTTTGCCTCCAGTCTACGGTAGCGATGAGAAATGCAATGGGCTTATATTGTCAAGCTTACTTACCTTTAGATACCCCACAGAAAGTTAATCTTTGGTGGCACCATGATTTATTTCTTCAAAATGGGACAAAACCAGTCCTTGAAACCTTACCAAATCAATCTTTACCTAGTTCCCCTGGGCCTTTCAGTGCTTTGGAATCCTGCAAGGGGTTGCCATCCACGATACTGACGATCACGTAGGGGTCGCACCTGCTTCATACACCAAACCACAGGAGACTTATCACAGCTGGAGCTAACCAGATGAATAGGTTGAATAGGGCTGGGTCATGGATTGTCATAGTATGTTGTTTGTCAGACTTTATCAGACTTTCATGTTGAATATGTTTTAAGAATAATCTTCGAATAGTTGTTGCTGGTCCCAAACAATCATGTCCTTCTATCATCTATCATCATTTACCTTTTGTTAAAGGGATTCCTTCAAACCTCTCTATTAATCAACCAACCAATGGGAGTTTGGGACATCTAATCTATCCCATAGGATCCATGTATGGTATATATGCTAACATGGATCCCATCCGTATACCCCACATGTTAGCATATATACCATACATGGATCTTATGGGTATGATCACAAATTGGATTTCTACATGAACATCTATGGTCAAACGGGTGCCCTCACGTGGCCAGGATGGCAGCGTCCGGGATGTCGCTCGCTTTCACCACCTGCATCCCGTGGCATCCGAAACGGCAAAAACCGGGTTGACGTGGATTCCGGGTGAATTTATAGCAAGCTGCGTAATTAAAAACCAACGGAGGTTGTGGACATTCAGACAACGTCATCCTAGGATGGACTGGTCATCCTAGAATCTTTCCGGATCATCTCATTCTGGAGTGTTTTGATCAAACCGCTTGATGACACTCCAGGATGATTCTCCATCGCATCAGTATGCTACGGAAATCCTACATGAAACCCACCAGTTGTTTCGCCGTTTCGCCAATGTTTCCACCACTGGGCAGGGCAGCAACTGATCCCCACCAATCGCGTGGAAACGCAGCCTTGCCTCGATCTCCAGTTTCACCTCCAGGCGGTGCTATCGCTGTTCCAAATCCCATATGCAACCCATGGTGCTGGAATATGAATCCCAACATTTACCCCATTGTTATGACCCAGTTTTGTAGGTTTTTATATACCAGCACCATGGTGAGCTAATCTGGGAATAGTTGTATCAAGTTCTATCCATTTGCAATTTCTGGCTCTTCAACAATTATATAATTGAATATGCTCACACATAGCATCCACTCACCCATACCAAATCCATCAAACTCCAACAAACTGGACATGGAATGCCGCTGACATCGAACTTTGCCACCCGACAGTGCCAGAAAAAAAACCACCAATGAAAAACAAATCCCCTACACAAAAAGAACTAGAATTTGAACTGTACTTTACCTTGATTTTCACTTCCAGCCATTGCTACTTCTTCCAAAATCTGCAGAGCGGTCATCCCAGAATCTACACTGGTTCGTGGACGGGATGCCAAGTTTGTTCTCAACATATCCCCGGATTTGCGGGTGGACATCCTGTTTTGGTTTCATATCACCATATGGGGGTTTCCTAAACTAGGGGTACCCCTATTAATCATCCATTTTAATAGGATGTTCCAGTATAAACCATCCAGCTATTGGGGATTCCCCATTTATGGAAACCCCATATTTCATGTGAGTTGAATACACCCACCAGCATGTTGCAAAGCCCATCATCTCGAATGACTTGCTGCCCGTTGGGGGATCCTGAGGGATCGAAAAAAATAACCATCAAACACCAAAATCGAGTGACGCAGTTACAACTCTCCATGTTTTTCCGAAGGTGATAAAAGCACCCTAAGACAAAGTAAAAGGATGTGTTTTTAACATCAAAATTGGCGAACTGGCCATGGTTATATCATAATCTAGTGCCCCAACAACACTTAGATTCCAAAAAGCCATTTTACCAGTTAACTCCCAGGTTTCGTTGGCAAAATCCGTTCAAATTCCCCATTTACAAGAATGTTATATGTGGGAACAAAAAATGCTTGGTGAAGTTTCCACTGTCTGTAAATCAAATCCCTTGCATTTTCCATCTACACTTGACTTTGCATCCATTTTTCCATATTTCTTTCCCAATCAAACATAGGGAATTTCCCATGAAATCTTCCATTTTCCATGCATTTTCCATCCCTTTTCCCATATGTTCCATCGAAAAATCGTGGTTTTCCCCATGGAACAACGGTGGTTTTCCTATGGCCCCGCCTTGTGATAGGCCCCCTTGGGTGGTGAGCCATTCCGCGGCGAGCTGCCGCCGGAGCGAGGCGAATCTGGCCTGGATGTCACGGAAATCCACCCATTTTTCATTGGAAAAATCAATGAACAAAATAAACATGGGAACATGGATAGAAAATGGGAGATGATCAAGCACCATTTTTTTAATTGATAATATGGAAGCATCAACTGAAAAATAGGACAAGCAGAATGAAAATTCATGGAAAAAAACATGGGGACATGTATGGATAAATGGAAGATTTAATGGGCACACCACAATTTTTGATGGAAAATTGATGGAACATCATCTGAAAATGGGGAATTTAAGGGATTTGATTAAAAAATCCAGTAAAATTTGGAAGTTGACCAACTGAAATTGGGAGTTCGCCAGCTGGTTTGACTTCATTTAGCCCAACCAAAATAAAGGTTGGAACTAGCAAGAAATCAAACGATTTCAGCATCCTCAAAACCTGGAATTTGCCCATGCGACCACCGTTTGGCAGTCAATTGCAGTCCTTGGTTATCTAAGATTCAGATTCCCAGTTCCTGCATGATAATGAACCTCCAACAAAATCATCACCCCACATCATCAACCATCATTTTTCAATCATATATTTTATTATATATTGCTATATATATATATATCCCATTATCCCCATATTCTATATATATAATATACTATACACATGTATATCCCCATAGTTTTGATGGGTTCCAAGCCCTATAATTAGATGACGGTAAAACGCACCTCATGTGTTTGACAGCTATCCCTACGATGGGCGATCATCATCCCAATAAACATCATTTTTTCATATTTTTCCAGATAGTATGGAACCTTCTTTGATAACCAATGCTGCCACCGCTAGAATGGCGAGTTTCGCCCCATTTGTTGCACTTCCCCACCTGGAAGGCACTTCCTCCCCGCGCTGCCGCGGAATGGCACGCTGCATGCGCTGCACGTTGCGTTGCAGGGCCTGGTATGTCAGCCGTTGGTGGTTCGGTATGGCTAGTATCACCCCACAGAAACCCATCCAACTGGCTGTCAAAGTGTGTAAAAATGTGTAACCCGCGAATTCACAGATCTACCCTCTGGTAAACTAACATAACTATGGAAAATCACCATGTTTTTTATGGGTAAACCATCTATAAATGGGCCATGTCCCATAGCTATGTTAAATAACCAGAGGGTATCAACAGTAAGCAGGATTCGGATGAGGATTTCCAGAACGAGACCCAACAAAATGGGGATACAAAGAATCAACCGGGCCAAAACCAAGGGGTGGCCCCGTAACCTGGGTGGAAGTCTTTTGTTCTTGGAAGATGGAATCCCAGATTGGGTCATCCCATGTTATCCCCAGGCTTTGGAAAGCCGCATCTTTTCCTCCATGGCGGGACATGAGATCCGACTCACAGTTCAAGGCGAGAGCCATGTTTCAGGCATGTGTGAGGCCAAATGTTCAATGGATGTGGGATACAAAACATATATTAACCAACCCGAAGTGGATAGGCCGACCCTGATGGATTCTGTGTTCTCCTTTCTGGTTCAAGGTCCAAGTTTCGTAGCCAGAGCTTTCAATGGAATCCACAGTGGTTAGTCACATCACAGTTTGGATACATACTTTTCAATACTTTTCAACACTTTTCATGTATGTTTTTTTGGGTGGATTACATGTCTTCCTTTGTGACTTAGCAAGCCCAGGCCTTGCTTCAAATGAAGTTCGAAGTTTTACAAAGCCTATGGTTCTTGGTGAAAGATTCCTTTCCGACTGCTGAAGTTCCCAACCATCAAATTAATCATCAGAATAGATTTAAATCATCATAGATTAACCATCAAAATAATTGATGATTAATCAAGTTCCTTTAACCATCAAAATCATCGAAGTCATCAAAATAATGTTTATATCCATCGATCTGCTTGCTCCACACAGTCGCCTGCTTGCGGCACCGGTGGCCGTGAAAAAAGGGTTGCTGCCATCCATGCAGCTGGTGGTTCCCATTGACTTCGTATTGCCTAAAATTCTGGTGGTTCAGCTGGGGAAATCATACTTTTTGTTCCCAGAACATCCTGAGACCAAAAATCCTGGGTGTCTGAACATAGGAACCTTTTTTGTGGCCTTCGGAAAATTATCCCCATAAACTATAGGGATACTATAGCTAATTGGTGGTATACCTACCCCCCTGAAAAATGATGGAGTTCGTCAGATTGGATCATCATCCCAACTATGAAAATAATCCAGTCATGTTCCAAAGCACCAACCAGTAATTATAGAGTTTGGTGCTATCAATGCCCTCCCTTCATTTTGGACCGGGTTCCACGGATTCCACAGGCTGGCACAGCTACCCATGGGGCGTGAACGCCCACGGCAGGATCTAATCGGGACCCCTGAAGCCAAACTCCGGGGTTTCAGCAGCTGCTGATTTTTAAGTCAACAAAAATGGGGGTGGTTTGAAGATGTTGAAGGTTTTGTAACATTTTTTAACCACCAGAATATTACATAATATTACCATAATTTCGTGGATGCGTGGACTGTCTACACTTTATTGATGGCCGATGGCCAAACTGGGCCCCTTGGAAAATGATCAGCAGTTGCGCAGACCAACAGAGATCTACTTGTTACCGACCGACCAAATACCACCGACCAACATCAACCAAATAAACTGGGGACTTTGGGAACAGTTCTACATTCTTCTACATTCTTTAACATCCAGGAGAAGTGACTGGGGTCACTTTATGGGATCTATTGTGATCTATTGTGATCTATAGAGATTTGGCACATATCATCACATATCATATGTATAATAATATATATATATATACCAAGAACAACGAGAACCATCAAAATTGACGGTTTTTTTTTAACCCGGTTTCCTCTGAAATAACCCGGTTTTGTCCAAGTCTCCAGGTTTCATCCAAAAAACCTGGTTTTTCTCAATCCTGCAATTTCTGCGATTTTGCAAAATGATGCTTAATATTTGTTCAACCGTTTAAAATTATGATGCATTCCATCTGCATTGCCCATTCCTGTGCTCCCTGCAATACTCCATCTTTTCTTGCTTTCAGCCGCTCAAGAAATCGGCTTCAACCCAACGCTGGCGCGTGACCACCAAAGTGCGTTCAAGCACACGGAGAATCACCTGCTGCGGTCCCACCCTTCTCGCAAGGCGAGACTTCTTTCCAATGAAATCTTCACTAACCTGAACCGCATACGCAAGCGGTGAAATCATTGAACAACGTGCTTCCGAGCATTCCATAAAAATATGGTGCACCACGTGTGATTTGGGCATGAGGGCCCATAGGGCTTGCCCATTACGATACGCAATGCGTACCAACTTTCCGTAAAGTTCCATGAATTTCATGCCTTTCTCACCAATGCGGCGGGCAGTGTCCGGATCCAACCAAAGGCTTTCCCGGTACAATTCCTCCAGTGCTTCACACAAGAGAGACATGGCTTGGCGGCATATGGTGAGCATGCGGCAATCTGAAACATCGTTGTTGTTCAACCAAAACAAGATAAACTTGATGAAGGTCACCGTGATGTGCCCCTTGCTCCAGTAACCGTTGGGAAACGTAGATCTGTCTGGCCAACCGATCAGCTCCTTGTTGATGGAGGTGATAAATGGCGGGGTCCGGGTCTCATCGCACCATTGCATGTACAAGTCGGAAAGCTCCGAAAACCGATCAACAACATTTGAAGCTGACATTCGATCTGACATCAGCGCGAAAGCACTGGCACACAGCACCTTCCCCATGCCCAAGTGCAGGCAATGCCAGAGATCGAATGTAAACCAGGCTGCAGGACGAGAAGGCTCATGAGGTATGTCTAAAAAGATCGGTCTTCTAGTCCAAGGAGAATCACCAGCTTGGAAGCATGTTGCTTTCCAACGTGGATTTCGGCCAAAGTCCTCGAAGGGACAATTTTCTCGTCCTGCGGAGCAGTAATGGCATATCCCTTTTGGAACTGAATTGGCCGCACGAGGGCGTTTCTCGACATTGCTGTAGGATCGATTCAGGTTACCTGCTTTTGCAAGCCAAGCCCAATCACCAGTGCAGGAAAGCACTGCCATGTGGTACTGGCCTCCATGGCAAGACCGCACTCCGCAGCGAACCATGTGCAACGCATCCGCAGTGATGAATTTGCAAATCTCCTGGAGGGCAACATGGTCCTTGTGCATCTTTGGCAGCACTGCTGTGAGTAGCCTGTGCAAATGGCTGCTGCCAGAATAGTTCAACCTCATCTGCAGGTAAGGTCGCCGAGTTCTGGCTTCATTGGATGCCAATGTACCAAAGCCAATCATAGAATGGTATGCGCAAACGAGGAATGGAGCTTTTTTCCTTCCACGTCCCTCGTCACCATGCAGAAGCATTGGCGCGCAGCAAGCAGGATCCACACCATGGCGTTGGAATGTGTCCCAGATTTGATGCTGTGGGTAAAGAAGTTTGTACCTCTTCCAAAATTCAGCAAGTATGGCTCGTTCTCGTCTGGCATCAGGCTTCTTAAGCCCCACCAAGAGATGCCACATGTTGTAGTCAACGAGAAACTGGCACCAATCTCGCAAGGCAATGGCACGAAAATCGCCAGTGTACCGAATACCAGGTGGTTTGGGCAGATTGCTCAGCGGCACTGGCAATTGCAAGTTGTACCGCCTTGCCAGCACATTGACATCACGTTCACTATTTGCTTCCGAGCATTTGCTCAGATCAACAAGGCCACCACTTCGAGTAGCTGTTTCTTCGCCAAGATCCTCTACAACACTTCTGGCTGCTCTGACAGCAGAGCGGCAGGTTGCGGCCTCAGAGCCGGGCTAAGCGGTGGAAGTTGAAATTTTTCAGTGGGATTAAAAAATTGGGTTCCGGGTGATCAGGTGGCCTTTGAAATGCTTTGCAGCTTGCATGCACCTTGCCAACTGCTACCAAATGTAGCACTGCAACTCAAATAACAGTGCGCTTCCCCATCCTTTTGCCCTACCCCGCGCATGTCTGTATAAAAGCCACGCAAAATGTTTGCGTTGCAAGCTGCTCGCATCATGAGCACAAGTAAATCATGACTCCAAAAGCCAAAAACCAATACTCATTTGTCCATGGTTCTCGTTGCCCCTGGTATTTTTGAGATGCACAGGTATATGTATATAGATGGTATATATATATGTAAGCACTTGGGCATGCACCTTTGAACAGCTGAGTATTGATCAGGTCGGCTTAAACTTGAAAGACCTATACACTAAGTAACACATATGGGCCCCATGGTTGTCAGGGGAACCATCCACTGTGTCACCACCCAAGCGGATGTTCTTGCAACCACGTTTGCCTTGGCCGGTCGGGCGCCGTTGGAACCCAGCTTGGTTTTGTTGCAACAGGCTACAAATTGGCAATCAAAAGCGCATACCTCATATCATAATTTTGCATGAGAGATGCAGGCTAGATACTTTTGAAGATCTCAATGAGGGCAGATTCCAACATAGCTGGCCCAGATGGCTCATCAGAAATCCAAAGTATAATCATATTCGACCACTTTTCTTTCGCTTTGACGTAGCCATACAAATCATTGGCCCAGCGCCAGCAGGGGTTGTGGGTATACCCAAATTTGAAAATGAGAGGTTCATGTTTTCGAAACAAACGCTCAGTCACTTCAAGGCAATGCTGAAGCACCCTTCCAGCAGTCATTTGGGATCTGGGGATTTTGAAGTCAATTGCCCCATGGCGAGCTGACTCATGTGCAATGGCCTGGAGCCCCTGATTGGATTGCAAGCCAACTGGCAGTGATGCAACCCAACTGGGCAATGGGTCGCATTGCGGCTCCACCACTGGTTTGGCATCATCGGGTTTGCAAATTTTGGTACTCCATGGGAAAGGCCCTTCAGATTCCTGAATTCAACATCCAACATCATCCAACATGAAAGGATCATTTGATGAGAAAACTTATCCAATGATTTATGTTTTTGTTGGAACCATCAAATCAACAGTGTGTTGGTGAGGGGATTGTAAAGTTAAGATCAGTGTCCGAAGGGATTAGTTGAAGAAGGGATTAGGTGAAACCAAGTGTCTGAGCGGTGGCAAGATAGGAGCTCGATCAGCTCCTCTTCTGGAGTCTCCCCGGCCATTGCGCATCATTGAGCGCAAAGATATCATGTTTCAACATGTTTGTTCAATGTCGTTATCCTGGTGAAATTTGGGGGCAACCAATATAAATCTACTGATTCACGATGCTCAATCATTTTTTCAAACATTGGTCATTTCGACAACCCAGCCCCTTTTGCAAAGAAACGGCATTTGAATTTGATTGGCATGCAGGGTTGCATTTGTTTCCTTTGAAATTACTTAACATGTCCTTCTCTGTTTTGGAAAATGGCGACTGTCATACATATCAAGATGTGGTCAGCCAACTCTGCAACATCATCCCATCCATCCATCCCCATCAGAATCACCAGACCATGTGATTTTCAAGAGAACGTGGCGCCCACACTGAATCATTGAGGTGCAGGCTCCCTCGCCAATGTCTCCAGCGAAAGTCTGCAAAGCTTTGCCGGCACCTGGCATGAAAACTCTTGGGAACAGTGTCGTTGGGGGTTTGGTCAGTGGGGGGGCAAAACTGAACGGACATGCTAAGTTTTTCCATCTTTTTTTCGCCATGCGATCGATCCCCAAGTTGAGTGGTTCCAAGACTTTCTATGGGCGTGTCCACTGCCTGATCTTTCATGAAGACCCACCAAAACTATAGGCCATGGGGAGCCAAGAGTAGCCACGCATGCATGAAAACTTGAAGACTTGATACCATATATATTGTTTAAACACATCAGGTCCAACACGCCCTTGACGATTGACCTCATGTGGGCCATTGCTAAAGCAGGAAAAGTCCTATGTATCTAAAGCACATAGCCACCGCTTCCAAGCAGTCCCAACGATTGCAATTTGCAGTCTGGCAGTGTCCATCACTTTTTGACTTTTTTGGGTACCTTAGGATTGCCATCTTTGCCGTGATGGCGCCTTTTGCGACTGCCCTCCGTCTCCTTTTCCTCCTTTTTCACCTTTCCATCCTTGCCTTTGTTCTTGTCCTTTTTATCCTTCTTATCCTTTTTTTTATCCTCCTTTTTGGCATCCTGCTCTCCATCCTTCTTTTCATACTTCTTCAAATTCCTAATGGAGAAACATTCAACAAACAAATTTATTTCCCCAAGATTGGAAAGAACAGTCAGCTCGAATCAAACAACCGGCCCATCAAGGTGAAGTCTGTCCTCAGCTTCGCCTCAGCCGCACAGGCCGCTGAGCACCTGGGCCGGGCCATCTGGGAGTTACCCAGGGATCAATCATGGCATGATGGGATCATGGCATGACGCCTTTAAGCTATATCGATGCATCGATGGGATAAAAGTTTGAATGAGTTCCCCACGCATAGGTAGCGTTGTTCATGGCCGTCGTCGCTTGGCCAACAAACCTCAAGAACAATGACCGTAAACTGAGAAGCCTATATACTCATTTGAAGGCCATTGAATCTCATCAAATGTAATCAGACATCAAAGTTAGTTGATGTGAATTGAAGCTTGGAAACTCCGCGGGAAAGCCAGCACACTCCCCCTTGGCCATCACTTTGTTGCATGAGTCGTGCTCAGCATCAAGGGAAGTAAGCAAGCCTTCAAGAGTCTTTGCCTGCCTGGCAGGAAACAATAAACTTTTGGAACTGTTGTTGAAGCAAAAATTGCCATACACCTAATTGAACATGGAGACCCACTGGGATACTGGAGATTGAACATGCATCACATATATATAAATGTCGATCTCTATATGGTGCCTTGACATCATTTCGCTCTGGGAGTACTCTTGACGAACATCACGAAGCAAAGCTCTGATTTTGCCAGACTTCTGAACGATCGAGTCCAAAAAATTCTGAAGCTTCTTCTTCGTCTGCAAAGGGAGACGATGAGACATGTGACTGACTGGATGACCAAAAAATATTTGAGCATATTTGGGCATTGATGTTCAAAATCTCATGATTACATGCCTCCAAGGGTTGGTTGGTTCCGTTGCTTTGACCTGGATCCTTTGTCTCTGCGGCCAACCTTTCCTTCAGGCGATCCAAGCCAGAGAAATCCTCTGCATCGTGGGCCACCGTCTCAGATGCCTGTAGAGGAGTGCTGATGGGACCACAGGGGGTATCAGCTTTATAATGCATGGTAACAGTATCTTTTTGAATTTGATATTTTTCAATCCACATGCATGCAACGTTTGTCACAGTTAGTGGGTTGATAGGTCATCACTGCATGCCTCAAGTTTCTGCATTGTTTTCCTGGTCTCCTCCTTCGTTTCCTCTTCCTCCCGCTGCCCTCGCTCTTTTACATCAACATAGTACTCGTCCACACCATCGTACCTGTTCTTCCTGCACGTGGCCGGGGAAAGTGATAGTGGACAGGTCCTACTGGTAAACAATCAGTTGAAGAACCTTGCATAAGAGATCAACGTCTGAGATGTGTACCTGCAATGGGTATCACCTTTCCTTTCACAAGCTGTCTTTGCTCCGGCTATGCGAGTCCTAAGGCCCAGTGGTAAAGCTGGATTGGATGAAAGGGTCAATGCAAATTAGTGAGCCGAAGACTCAGATCATTCTGCACAAATATGTACTCGAAAATGACTTGTACATTGCATTTGCACATGGCAGATTGATGTATAAAATTTATATAAACGAGACACGCTGACCAGTTGAGTTCGTCTCGCATTTCTTTCTCGCTAACCCATTCAGAGTCCACTGTCATTTTCTTGGATGATTTTTTCTTCACGATCACCTCCAAAGTGTTGATGAACTTCTCCTGGATGTTTTGGTTATTTGAGCTATATAGACTAATTATATGCTGATAATAAAATAGAATGAGATTACATAGCATTATATACTGCTTGAACAACCCTAACCTGGCCTTGTCGAAGTTGCACGACATCAACAGCCGTGCTGTCTCCGACTTTGGTCTGTTGCGATACTCTTCGAGGACCCAAGGGGGTAAGTTCATCCCCACCCTCTTTTTCTTCACAGTACACATACGACGCACCTGTGCCTTTGCAGCCTCAACCAATTTCTCCTGCAAACATGCGCATGAGAAGGGGGCAATGGCTCCTACGCTGAGGTTGAGATGCATGGCAATGCTGAGCAAATTTACCTACATGGGGAAGGCGCCTGTCGGGTCTTTGGAGGTCTAGTGGCACCATCCAACTCAACAGCACCATCAGCTTTCTCAGCCGGAGGATGCTCAGGGTCTGAACGAGTAGGAGTAGCCACCGGTCTCGCAGCGACATCACCATCCTGCATATATGCAGATATATTGCATCGTTCATGCATGTTGATGATTCTCTTGATTGATCTCCCAAATATGAATCATTGTTAACATGTTGCATGCACATATATGTCAAATGGCTCCTGCTTTGGAGTGGGTTCCCCATGAACTTCAGTTGGTGCTGTCTCACTGTGAGCTGCTTCAGACACAGCATCATTGTCGGCATTCTCGGGGGGTTCATGGATTTCCGGGCTAAGTCGTGGGGGGCTCTCATGACCCAAAGGTGCCACAACACCACCAGGACTCACCGTTGCATCACGTCCATGATGTTCTTGAAGCTGAGAAGCAGTTTAATCCATGCAGCTCACATTGTGTGGGTCAGTATGAGGCTTACCCCATGCATGCATGTTAACTTTTTACCTTAGGACCTGAGGTAATGTTTGTCTTTGAAAAGATTTGAAACCAAAAAAGGAATGATGAAGTTCATGAACTGCAGATCGATTGCTTATCCTTCAGTGCTCCCCATGTTCAGGCTGGCCTCCAAAGTTTCCTGGGAATGGATGCTGCTCGTCCCACTAGTCGAAGGGGCCTGGGCAGAGGGATGACTAATGGGCTCAACTGCATAGATCGATCTTGGCCAATTAATTTTGAGAATTGATTGGAATCCATCGTTAAACTAAGTCAAGGACAGGTTCTGGAGTTGATGGTTCTTGCACTTTCATGTCCTGCACAATCTAACATGTGATAGGATGTAATAAGTAAGAAACCAAGACTGCAAGAGTAAATGTTCAATGCTGCAATTGTAATTCAAATCTTATGTCCTCAATAAACTTCTCCAACGCTTGTTCCTCTTCATAAATCTGGTCAGCTTCACGAAGAAGATGGTCTATTCCATCACCCAGCGTATTACAACTCCAGATGCGAGAGCTGGTTTCCAAAGACATCCGGGTCACCAGGCAGGTAACCTTTGTGTTTAGAACCCACTAGGACTGTACTTCTGCGCCAAATGCTGCAAATCCCATAAAGGGTTTCAACAATCCACCATATATTGCCAAAATTAGATCACCAAAGCTCCATGCATTCAAGATTGCTCACAAGCAGTGTTGGACGGATCATTTTTGCACCGTTCAGCATCCAACTCCGATCCTCCGAGTCTAGAAACTCAGATTAATTGCATTTCAGGAAATTGCCAAAAAACCCATATTTTCCCTACGGGTTACTACGGGATAAATACGGGTTCCCTACGGGATAAATACGGGTTGTGAAAAACCTGGTTTTTTTAGGTGGATCCAAAATACGGGTTTAATACGGGATAAATACGGGTTAATACGGGATAAATACGGGTTCTTGGTATCCCCAATATTTTCAGACTGTTTTTTTCACAAAAATCATGAATTCGTACCATATATGTCCCAGAATGAATGGTAGTGGGTCCAAAAAATGTTCAAATTTGGCCAGAATGATTTGTAATGGATCATGTAGGGAAGTTACATGGGTTTTGGCACGTGCTCCCGCCAATGGGCCGGAATCAAAAGATGTTTGCCCCGCCTTAAATAATTGAAGACTTCGTCAATCCTAGAAAATTCTAAGTAACCTGCAGTGTCCTCCATGAGTAAGAACGAGGTCAACGCCGGGGGCACCTCACTCTCATTGGGAAAAGGCGCTCTTCCCATGGGGCTGCTTGTCATTTCAGGGTACATGTCGACCAGCTTGAAGCCAAATCTCACAGGATACTCCCTTAGATGGTGGGAAGGATTGGCAATGTTTTGGCAAAATCTCGGGGACATCAAGAAAATAGAGGGTGAGTAACCAATCACTTTCAAGAAAACAAAATCCAACCTGCATGGGCCAATTCAAGTTGAGATTCTCAGTCCTTCGCAGGTTTTTGTTACCATGGTAGCAGGTCTTACCATCCTTGTTCACGTATTGCTCACATGTTTTGACTTTGGGCTGATCGTCATCCTGACGTTTCCGTTTGGGAGCCGGAGTTTCTAGTTGCCGGACCGAAGCTGAGTTCGCCCATGCGTAGTGGGGCTTCATGGTCAAGCCTCCGTACATCTGCATGTACCACTTCACACGAAATGCCTTGGCACAGAATAAGATGGGTAATTTTATATTCGGATAGGCTGGGATATCATGATTTACTTTGGGTTTTCATCCCGTGAAATTGCAATTGAAATTCATGGGTATTTCAGGCAGAGTCAAGTAAAGAATCGACCAAGTAACCAATTTTATGAAACCCACATCCCCTATCCCAGTGGCAGACCAGCCACTGCTGTTGCATTGCATGTTTCGAACATCATTTTCAGCAGGGTTTGGAATGGAGGGAAGAACTCCAGGACCGAGTTTTCGGGCTGCTCTAGCAACCATGCACCCCCAAGAGCTGTAACAAGTAGCAGCAACAGGCATGTCCTCAATCCCCAACATCATGGCGTGAAACCCCATTTGGCAAAATATAAAATTGACAATTCGATCTTTGAATTTATCATGGGTCATCTATATAATCCCGAACCCTGAAAATTGAAGATTTGCCAATTAAACAAATTGAAATCAAAGACATTCAAGAGTCCGGCTTGCCATTGTATTTGCAGAATCAACACTTGGGCAGCCAGCCAATCCCAAACTAGCACATGGGGCCCTCCGTGAAGTACCCTGGTTAATTGCCGACCAGCTGGAGCATTTCAGCGCAAAAGAGGCCAGAAACTTTTCAGTCGTCGAGATCAGGGCGTGGATGCACAACCTGGGAAGCGGCCGTGGCAGTGGGAGCTGGAACATAGTTCAATGGATTGATGGAGATGGGTAGTCTTTAAAAATTCCTCTCATGTTAATCCCAAATTGAAGACCGCCGTAACTTACGTCACCTGTAGGGAAACCAATAGTGTATTGAACAGTGACCATGCATTGGAGAGATGAATAGGTCCGTATATGACAATACCATTTTTCAGCTCACATCATAAATGGTTCCTGAATGTTCCTGATATGGGTGGGCCCACATGAGAATTGCTTCACATATCCCCTAATGACCCTGTACCAAACCATCCCCTGAAGGCAAAATACGCAAAGCCAGAGGGTGAGTTGATATCCATAAAGTTGCTATTGTGGGAATCCGTTCGCCCATCCTCATATAGAATGTCGAAGCTTGCAGTGCGATAGCCAGAGGCTCTCATGCAAGTTGAGAGTTGGGCCTTCCCAGCGAAGAATTCCAGCATCTGGTACTCCTGGCATTGCAGAAGTTGAAACATATAAAATGTTGATTATTACAGATTACAGATTAAGGCCAAATTTTATCTTGTGTATGGCCATTGCACGCCCAAAAGGTTCCATCATTCTCTCATGTATGGGGGGCCCAAACGATAAGTTCATCCCTGACAACACCCAGATTACTGTAAGGGTCGCCTCTAAGATGGGCAATGTCTTCGTCCAAATCAGCATGAGGATCAAGAGGGCAAACACCTTACCAGCGGCTTTCGGTGGTCAACAAAAGGTACCATGTCAATTGTATGGATCGATCGATGGCATGACTGGCATGCATGGCAAAAAGAAATCATGGATGGATTTGCATTGTTTTCGTTGGGAGCACCTTTCAAATTCCAGAGAGTGTTAAGACCCTGACCTTGGGACATCCCAATCGCTTCAACTGATAGAACAGCCGGTCCAGTTGTTGGGACTCTTGTGGAACCTCCATCCCGCTATATATAGCTTTTGCTATACTAGCGAGACACTGAACTTGATCCTTCCACAGCGCTAAGTGAGCCAACCATGCATACATGGCACACTTCTGGAATTGATTTCCATGTTTGAATCATGCACCCAGATTTGAATTGAATTTGCCAATCATGTGGATTTTTGTTTACCAATTCCAATCGATTTGAAGCCATTGTGCAAAAGCCATGTGCAATTGGACGCATGCAGTCTCCGCTAACTCAACCCGATCATGTATGAAATGAAGTTGCTGGCAATTGAGCCGGCCCCACGTCTACTTTTGGGTTTCTCGAACTTCTTCTGTCGCACCTTCCAAAGGTTGCCCCGCAAAGCCGGCATGGATGCGCTCCATCGCCAGACCTGTCCAGGAGCGGATGCAGATGGAGTCCATGTTGTGGGGAAGGGTATGGGGAAGTTAACATAAACATTTGCAATGATCACATGCGCAACGAATCCCAACCCTATCTCATGAATATAATCTGATTTATATTTCATTCTTTCTTGGGGTTGTTCATGTGGTTGATTCTGAGAGGTCCCCAATTGCGTGAAAGCAACTGCCAAGCTAAGAGCTTTTTTCCTCTTCAAACGCAGAGCACTGAATCACTTCAGATTGGCATGGGTACCTCCCATTGTTACCAGGCGACCCCAAATATGTGTTGGCTCACACCGCCCGTGCAACCCATCCCCACCAAAGAATCAAAATAGAAGTCATGAAGGCTGCAAATATATTGAAGGGCAATCACTTTAAAAACAAAGTCCTTTAATCTCACAACAACTAGACAACATATATTGGATGGAGATTTAGGCAGCATGACAAATCTTTGACCTTGTTTTGCAATGATCACAGTGATCGATACAAAAATAGATCTTGATCCATGGATGGATTGCTGATATGGATCCTGGCAGTGGCCTAAGCTCTCACATATGAACCCCAAAGCCCGGCACCAAAAGTGAATTGGGAATTTGTCCCATCAAATTTTCAATCTACATCGGGAGCATCATTTGAGTCGTTGTTGGACCCATTGCTCAAAAGAAACAGGGCAATGGCAGCATTGTGTTTGAACTCTGCGAAAAGACTTCCATCCCTCGCACGCTCATTGCCCTTCTCCAAAGATTTTGCCTTGGAGCGGTGCAAGAAGTTTCGGGCAGCAAATGGTGATTGAATTCGAATATTTTTTTGAATGCACATCATTATAGGCTGTATACTCTTTGGCTTGGCATTTAATTCATCACATGTATAGATTGAACAGCTAAGATACTGATTTCATCCCGCATTTCAAAGCCACCGCAATCTTGTGAGCAACACAAGCCGAAGAGTTGTTGTAGCTGTAGTAGACCACATCTTTCCCAGTAGCCCGGTCAGTGACACCAACACTGCACCTAGTCCAGTAGATGTTCAGCCTGTAACCATCATAGTCACCGGCTTTGGCACGAGCATCCTCTTTGAACTTAGAATTTTTCACATCCAAAGTTTCATCAAAAGACTTTGCAAATTTCTCGAAGACCTCTACCTGCTTTGCGTTGAACAACATGGATTCACGTTGGCGTTCCAAGTACTCGGTGTCTTTCTCTTTCTTTGGCCGCCCTTTGGCCTTTGCCTTTGCTTTGGGCTCCGCTTTGTTCTCTGCTTTGCCCTGGGGCTTGCTCTTTGCTTTGGCCTGGGCCTTGCTCTTTGCTTTGGCCTGGGCCTTGCTCTTTGCTTTGGGGGATGCATTGGCCTTTGGGGAGGCCTCCTTTTTTGCTTTGCCTTTGCTTTTTGGGGGCGACGTTGCAACATCTTCCTCATGGGGTTCCTTGCAACTGGCACTTGACAACCTGGGACGTTTGCTTTGCATGGGCTCCTCTTCTGCTTTCTGTGCCTTCAAGACCTTTCGTTTGCGGCCAACCTTTGGTTTTGTTGGGGTTTTGCTCTTAGCCTTGTTCTTCTTTGTTTTCTTGGTTTTGTTTTTGGCCTGCTTGTCTTTTCTTTCACCTTTCTTCGAAGACTTGAAGCGAAGCTGTTTATCCCTGGTCACCACTTCATCATCACTGGACGCCCCATGGGCCTTTGGAGAAAAATCCTTAGGCAACTTGTTGTCCTTGACCTCATCCGTTTTCTTGCCCTCATCCACGGCTTTTGCCTGTGCATGATGCAGTTCGGGCTGGATTGAATTGATTTGAACATGTAATAGGTGAGGTTGTATTACGGTATTGCATCAATTCATTTGTTGATTTGATTTGAATGGTCCAATATTGAAAATGAATTTGAAAGGGTCCGAGTTGCCATGGGAGGAGCTCCATGTCGAGATCTCTTCTGGTACTCCGTTCTGCGTCTCATGGAACTGATTTCAGGGGAAGGTGACGGCACCAGTGAATCCGGGGGAGGATCAGTAGCCATGATGTCCATGGGCAATGTATCCACCGCATCCCCAGCGGCCTGCTGAACCGCAACTCCACGGGAAGGTCGACCTGTATGTCAAAATTTAAAGTTTGGTTTGGGTGAACATGGGTGAATGCATACAATGGTTTAACTCAAGTTTTCGTTGTCCATTAATCACAGAGACCAGTTAGTGAGTTGGAATCCAAAGCACTTAACATCAGTACGTGTCCAATCGGCTCCCGACCCAAAATATATATACATAAGCCTGGCCTAGCCTTGAGGTGGATTCATGTCCTGCGACTTCATCTTCTGAATGCTCTCTTGCAGCTGGGCTTTGCGTGCACGAATCCTCAAGTTGGCCATGGGGAGAAACCATCACCCAGGTTTTGTATGAAGAATTTATGCTTGATGTTTTCAAGTGCAAATCCAAATCGATAAGAAAAAACTCAACACTAACATCTTCTTAAGTTGATTTAATTGGGATTCCGGCCATTCATTGTGAACGCATGGCTGTATTCAGAGTTGGGGATTCAAAAAAGCTGAGTCAATGGCTCGGCTAGACGGGCTTGTGCTTTCTCCAAATCACCACGCATGTCAGCTACTGCATGTTCCTGACCTCATTTTTTCAACATCATCCCAGTTGATATTCAACATTAACCCCACATATGAATCATGTTGCACATATATAATGCATTATCCTGATTACCCGAGGCCAACGCCACTTCTGGCTTCTGAAGATGAAGGAGCTGCAGGAACCAGGGCCAAGATTGGAGTGGAACCTGGACTGGGTGGCGTCTCACTGGGTACCCCTGCGCCCTCACCAGACTTCACATCCGGCTCTGGGATGTCTTTTCCCATGATCTCATTAGAAACTTCAGGGTCAGAATCATCAGAAGAATCCTCGCTGTCACTTCCAGGTTCCTCGGATTCATCATAGGCATCGTCACTCTCCTCATCCCGCTCCTGAAACAAGTGGGCCATTTGGGAAAATATAATGAAACATGGTTGCATGTGAAAGTATTTACAGATTTGATCCATACACATGCACTGGGAGAGTTATCCCATCAGCGGCCTCTTCCCCACGAGATTTTCGTTTCTCTTCCATGGCACGGTTGATCTCAATGCATTTCTCCTGCTGCGTGTCGAAGCTTTGGATGCTTTTGATTTTGGACAATTTTATAATGATAGAATTTCCATGGCCACCCAAAAAGTCCATAAAAGTCTATATAAATGCAGGATCATTCATTGTAATCGACATAGAGATACAGTCACATGCATGTGCAGGAAGGATGGTAATGGTAAATATATGTTCAAGAAAACTCGGTCCTCAAGTGTGGGGTTGAGGATGCAACAAAGCTGCTGGAAGCGCTTGTGCTTAGTTGCCGCAACAAATCACTTTAGGTGACCAAGTGGAAAAAACAAACATAGCTTCAGCAACTCTCATCTCAATTAATGCAAAGATATGCAAAGTGTTGAAAAACAAGTGCATGAAGCGCATGAAGTAAAATCCCATTCAAGTATTAAGTTCAATCATTGGAGTTTCTTGCATGCAATGCATGGCCAGCGAATATAGTTTAAGATCAAGGCACTGTAGAAACCAATTCCTTTTTGGTCTTCAGCTTTACCAGGGCCAGGAACTTTCTGATGTGCCAGCTATCCCCAATGATTTCACCAGCATCCGGTTCCCTCTTCGCCTTCTTGTAGAGTAATTTGATCTGTTCCCGCAAAGGGTTCACTGATGGCTGGGGCTGGGAAGCGACAGAACAACTGCGAAGCAGGATTGCCTTCAACATCTCAAAGACATAAAGAATGCAAGCACATCGCACATTCGTTTTGATGTTGTCATGGAACAAAGGTTGCTTCGGATTGTCCCTAAGGTAGGTCCTCACGGACTCGAGGCCATCCCACTCACTAGCCAAAGTCCGAATATCCACCTTTGGTTTTTTGGCTGGCCTCTTAACCACCATGGCTCTATCAGCAAAGACAGATGGATCGGCTTAAGCCCAAAATTTCTCCTGGTGCTTCCATGCACGGCTGGAATCATCAATTATATCCATGGTCCATTGGTTTTCCTGATTCCTCCAAGTGGTTGCCATGATTCCAATGCTAGTCACTCCCCAGTATCTCGATTCATTCATGACCCATGATCCCTGCAACACAAGCAGCCCATTCCAGGACCGCACCTGCGTGCATCAGCCAAAAAAGCAAGCGGCCCATGGCCCGTGCAGCCGGGTGTGAGTGTTGAAAATTTGAAAGTGGGATGCATGGATATGCATACTGTATGATTGCATGATGCACATATGCAATGGGAAGTGAATCAAATCAAGATCGAATTAGGGCCCTTTCCGTACATGAATTCAATCCCAGTTGCATATATGCATGCATGCATTCAATATTTAAATTAATGACAATAGATCGGAAAAGTTGTTCCCAATTGAAACAAATTCTTCAATACCCCAACAGCCTTTCATCATCTTTCATCCCATGGATGGCCGTGTCACACCGCCCTTGATTGCGATTGGATTGCGGGCAATTTTTCCTGAAGGCGTGACCTGGGCAAAGGGATGCATGGTTAATCATATACATGTTGAAAGAGGATCGACCCATGGATTATATGATAACAATACATGTATGATTCTATGATCATCAAGGCTCATGACAAGATATGAACATAATTGATTATCTTTGGGTGCCATGATAGATTTCGAACTATGTTATTTTCCCTCATTCATGCACTGATTAATTTCCCATATATATGTGGTGAATTCCACGCATTTATGCTAAATATGGTAACCACAGTTACTCCCATGCATGTCATATCTCCATGTTCCATGTCATAATAGGTCACATCAAAAAAACCTGGTTTTTTAGAACTTCTTAGAATAACTAGGTTTTTTATAAGGGTTCCCAAAAAACTCAGGTTTTTTTGCTGCGACCTGCATTTTTATAGGTTCTAGGTGCTGATGGTATATATATATAAATATATATTATTTGTATTTGTTTGTCTGATTCCCAGTCCCAGTCGAAAACTGACCGGCTCCTCAGCCAATTAAGCTCTCCCGTCTTGGCGTCCGCCCTGCATGAAAGCACCGAACTCGGCTCCGGCGAAAAAGCATGCAACGGGAAGAACAGTGGCAGTCTCGTCGCACAGCGTCCTTGTATCGCATCTGCCCGGTTTTTTTTTTGGGCCCGGTGATGCGGAACAACATCGGGTCAGAAAACATTTTAGCGAAAGCTAAGAGCTCTACAATGTGAGGCCCCCCAGTGATGTTTGTTGGTTTAGATTCGCCTGAGTAACTATAGCATACTATAGCTATTTGCGTACCATAAACCATTCTACATGGCATTTCCTCACTTTCTGTGAAATATGCTCACAACCGCGGACCCGCAAACAAAAACACCTCCTGGGCAGCTCGCGAATTCAGCTGAACTGCGACGGTCACAACTGCGCTGCGAATTCCCATGCAGTCGAACAGGTCGGTTTTCATCAGCTGAACAGCGACCCTTTTGGTTGGCGGGAAAACCACCATCATCACCATGAAAACACTTGGATCAAGATCATATTCTTGTCTTGCAATGCAGTTCAGGATAGTTCAACTATCAACAGTTGGATCAAGATCAGTCTTGAAATGCAGTTCAGGTATGATAGAGAATAAAGATCACTTAAACAAATTGCGGGCACTTGTTCAAGAACTAACGCTACTGATATTAACGGGACCCAAACATGGGCAAGGCTGGCCGTGGCCACATGCACGTGCACCTTAACGGAGAAGTGACCAATGATGAAACACAATGATATCAATGCACATATTTACAAGTCAAATGATTTCATAGAACCTATCAGTGCCTATCAGTGACTATCAGTAATTGTAAGTTTCTTCAAAGAAACGCTATCGCAAAACCAGAATCTCATGATCTCAGTGCCCTTGGTGGGGGCTCAATGGACCACTTCTCCTGTGTAGCCGAGAGATGGAAGGGCCACACGAATTCACGCATTTCGAAGGCAGGAACTCTTCGAGAACAGCATGGGTCTAAACCAATCCTCGGACCGCTGGACCACTGCATTGGAGAAGTTAAGGAAGTCAGCATTTCACCACCTATCCTCAACATCTATGTATCTTATTGTATTTTTTTCTTCGGTTGGTTAACCCCTCGATTTAATGAATACACCATGATTTCGCCAACATTGGCCATGCTCTGTGTACATCCAAGAACCATCTCCCAAAGTCGACGTAAATCCTTCATCCGAGTCGTCATCCGAGCATCGTTTTTGATTCGCTCGGAATCCTTCTCGAAGTACTTGGTCATGTTGGCTGTATAGCCTGGAGGGATGCCGGCAGATCTTTGGATGACTCAACGGTTCAACGGAGAACGCAGCACTTTGCAGTGGCCTGGCGGCCTAACCGAAAGAACATCCTGATGTGAACTATTCATCCGAAAACATCAAGCCACCATTCTCCAAACAAAATTGACCAATGACATATTCGCCACGTGGCTTACTCCCCATGTTTCCCGCAGGATAACCCGCGATGCCAGTGAACTGGCACCCTTTCCCAGCATCCATATTTTTTTTTCACTAGATTCTTGATCCCCATTATAGGGTATAGGGATTATCCTATACCATGTGGATCTTGTTAACAGGTATATTCGGTATATTCATGTTGTTGATCAGCATTACAGGATTGTTGATGTTGATCCCCATCAGCATCCCAGCCCCATCATCTCCATATGATGCTGAAACACATGAGAAAATCATCCATTTCATGGTGAAATCCCATAAACAAAAAAAACATCTCACTAGTAAAATCTATCTTATCCATCAACATCCCCATTTTCATTGCTTGAATCCGACTTTTTTGCGAATTCACTCACCATTATTCCCATTACAATATACCCCTCAAAACTTCTAAGTGTGCTAGAATCACGATTTGTCATGATAGAACCATTCCCATAGGATCCACAGTGCTGGTATATATGCTAACATGGATCCCATCAATATACCCCAGTCATGTTAGCATATATACCAGCACCATGGATCCTATGGGATTAAAAGCCCTGCGTTTTTCGACTGCTTCGAAGTGATCCATCTGCGCTGCCATCTGCGCCATCGAAGTCCCCACCTTGCGTCACGGCGGGCGCCACCTCCACGATCTTCTTGGAGGAGTACAAGGAGAGCTGTCGGCGATGAAAGGCCATAGCGAACCTCGAAAGTCGCTGGAGATTTGAAAAAAATGGGGGGATGTAGGAACATCTATGGAACATCTATGGAACATCTATGGAACACTTAGGTGACTTAGATCTATTTTATCGTTTTTATGGCAGAATAAAGAACCATCCTAATCTGATAATAATGAGGAGACCAGCAATTTGTTGCTGCTAAAACATGAGGAGCTTCTTATCTGTAAATGAGAATATAAATGGAGTGACCAAAAGTTACAGAAACTGACGATAGGGGGTGGAAAACCAAAGGTTCCGGGAAGAGATGCGTGAGAAAAAAAATCAGTGATTGGGGCCCATCAACCCCAGAATTGATTGAAGGGAAAATCCAGGAGGAACCCATATATTGTAAAAGCCATGGTTTCCTCTAGATTCTCCCTCTATCCATTGCATCAAAACATGATTTTCAGCTTCAGAGTTGGAGAGAACGATGACATTTGGGTATTGTGGCGGAATTTGAGATGGACTTTGGTATTGGCGCAAGCGGAATCCTTAAGATTTCCGCAGGAGGTCAAGATGCAGGAAATTCTTGTGGTAGCTCATCCTACTGGCACGACCCACGATTCATTCCGCCCCACAAAAATGGTCATTTCATGTCATTTCCAACAGGAACCCTATCTTCATAATTGTGGGTAAAACAATGCCATAAACCATCCCCCAGTCATCACCATAAATATATAGGTGTTATGTTTACCATTCCCAGTCATGGGTGGTTTAATTATTATTGTTTCACCCACATATCCCTTCGTTTTTGGCACTTTCAACCAGTTTTCCTTGGGAAAAACTGCTCCTCCAAGGTTGCGTTTTCATAAAAGGCACTCTTTGGCGATGTCCGCCGTGTGGAAGTTGATGAAGCCATAGCCGCGATTGCGTTTGGTCTTGAAGTCCATAGGCAAATAGAAAAAGTCGAACCTCAACTGTCCACAGATGTGGCGATTTTGGCGAATTTTTCAGATGTTAGGTATAACATGGTATAACAGCCCAATGATATTAGCTATTTGAAAAAATCTTGCAACCAATGATAGGCCCATCGGGTTGGTTGATGACCTCCAAGTTGATCCAGTCTTTTTTTAGTTTGATGAACTTGGTGACATGAACATTTCAAACTCAATAAGTAAACAGATGTGTTTTTTTTTTTATAGTCCTTTATGTTGATCAACTAAAATTGCATGTCCAGTCGAGCATATTTCTGACATGCACTGGCACTTTCTTTCCAGAGGACTGTATTTCTGACCGCTGATGATGATATGATGCAATAAAACCATCCTGCATTGCAATCAACCCTGTGGAAGAGCAACCAAAGGAACCAGAGCACAACACGGTACTTGAACTACAAATCCTTTATAAAACCAGAAACCAGTAGAACCAATCCTCTTTAATCAGTAGCATCTAGCCATAGAAACCAGTTTTTGTTTGATGTTCTACGGTGATTTCTACTGAGAAAACTGCGAAAGCCATCCCAGCCATCGATCAAAGGGGCGCTTCATCAAAGCCTGCCATCATCACTTCGCTCAGCAACTCTTCGCCTGGTGAAACCCCGGCAGCCCGGCGAACTCAGCAACATATTGTAATACATCAGCATATTATGTTATGTTACATTACATTCTATTCCATTCTATTGTACTATATTACAGTTTATTATGCTATACTATACTATACTATACTATACAATATTATCTTATCTTATCTTACATTAAATTGTATATTAAATTATTTTTAAATTAAAATATATGATATTATTTTATCTTATACTATGTTATATTATGTTATGTTACATTACATTATATTTCATTCTATTCCACTTTATTGTACTATATTGTATTATGCTTTACTATACTATGTTAAATTATCTTATCTTACATTATATTATATAATGAATTAAATTATATATTAAGTTATATTATATATTAACACATATTATATGTTATATTCTATGATGTAATATTATGTAATCTTACATTACATTATATTCCATTCTATTGTACTATATTAAATTATATTATACCATATTATATTATATCATATTATATATTATATATTGAATTATATTATATATTAAATTGTATTATATATTATATATTAAATTGTATTATATATTATAATAAATTATATTATGTCGTATTATATGATGTAATATTATATTATGTTTTATTATGTTCTGTTATGTCACATTCTATTCTATTTTATTGTATCATACCCTATCTTATATCATACAATATTCGGCTATCATTCTGCCAGTCGACTGGTAAACACCATGTCCAGTCGAAGACTCTTCTGGGGCTCCCCACATGTGTAGCGGTTTGGGATGTTGCGCATCATCACCTGATGGCTGCACTCCCAACGTCTGCTGTTTTTCCGGACTCACCGCGCTGTGCTGTGAATATCTTTACCAAAGAACTCCAACTGCAATTGCATAGATATGATATGTTATATATTATAGATATGTAATTTATAGATTAATATAATCTGTTGCATAGACTTATCCCAACAACCGAACAGATTAAACTGTGATTCTGCAGCCAATGACATCGCCAGCATGGCCAACATCGCCACGGTGCTGTGGTCTTGTCGTCTGAGAACAAGTTGGCCACCGACTCAGCATCCCTGGCGGAGAAATGCTCCGACCCAGTCACGAGTTGGACAAATCATTATCATTGTTCCCACGAACATATGAATATCTAATGTATAATGCATATATATATATATATAAATATATCATACAGGTTTTATATGATATCATGATAGACCAATGCTCCCAAAATTGCTGGCCTCCAGCGAGGGCTCTTCACCTCTTCGGAGTCCTTGGTTGCAGGAACTGCAGGAGATATTGGAAGGTCATACGATGTCATACGCATAGTATAAATGTATAAGAAATAGGGATTTCTAATTACCTTTTAGGGGAATACATGTATATATATATATATACATATATATATGTACATACACAATCATACACATATTGTCATCATTATGATTCTAGCAATCTTTCCTATATTATCACGTACCGCTGTATGTACCTACCCACCCTTGCAAAAAAAAACATCAGGATCCAACCAACAGCGACTGGGTATAGAATCAAGCATCAGCTTTGGAATCAACAAACCTATTCTGGTTGGTGGTTAATGATGGTTAATATACGTATGGTTTATGATGGTTAATGATGGTTAATGATGATTAATGATGGTTTATGATGGTTAATGATGGTTAATGATGGTTAATGATGGTTAATGATGGTTTAATGATAACCTGGTTGGTGGTGCAATAACCATCTTGAAAAATGATGGAGTTCGTCAATGGGAAGGATGACATCCCATATATGAAATGGAAAATAAAACATGTTTGAAACCACCAACCAGTATTGCTGAACATGTTAAGTGCCAGGACTGTGTATGTTTCCGACGAAATATGAGGATTCCAGCGAAGAAGCACCACATAAACTTATTCCACGCCACCAGTTTAGTTGGAACCTTTCCAGAATTCTGGGTGATCTGCCAGACTTCCAGGTGAAATCGGGGACGATTTGCGTTTTTTCGAAACGCTGCCCAGCTGCCGCCATCACAAGGCCCGGAGTCAACACCTGGGATGTCTTTGGAATCCACCGGTGACAAACCTGATTCTTCGCCACCTCCGCACCCGGCCTTCTTTGAATTCTTCTGGATATACCTTGGTTACGCTGCTCAAAAGCATCAAGTTTTCACACTGAACACATTCCCGTTTTGGCCTTTTGGCTTTGGACGATTGGACGACCCAAAATGTGACCACATGGATGGTTCCCAGTGGAAACATTTTAGTTTGACCCAACTCAAATGCCCCCAAGGGCGGCTTCTCAATGTGGCGCACCCCACAGGCGCAACATGGATTCTGATCTTTAACTTCAGTTTTTCAAACTTCAGAAGTAAAAAAACTCCGTTCTTCCGTTCAATTTTTTTCGCAACTTTTCGTGCCAAGTTGCTCTTCGTTCCTTGCATCACCTTGCGTTACTTACATGTGGGGCCATCCCAAGTCCAATCTTTTTACATTGCACTTGATGCGAATGGTGAGCAAAATGGTGAATCTCAGTTTTATTGGTCATCGAGTCATCAAAATGAATCATAAATGAATATCTGAGCGTTGCTGGAGGTTTGAAATCACCAGATGATGAATCTATTTCTCTCTCCTTGGTGGTCATCGTAAATATTCGATGTATGCTTTCAATCCCCAGAGGAATATCAGTCAATTGGCGGCCCCGAGGAAAGGAAGGAAAATGAATCCGCCAAATACATGGGTTCTATCCTTATTTCAAAGGGTTCACATCCAAACATTTGCTGGACAAATTGCCTCTAAATTTCTTGGTTGCATCCCCAGTCATTGAAAGAAACACCATTTTTGCTTCCAAAAAGCAACTGTTTTCTTGCCAAAGTCGCAGGTTTGATCAATTTCCTCTAGTAAAACCACCAGTTTCCCTGATCCAATCACCATTTTTCTTATCCCATTGATCTCCCCATTGTTACAAAATCATGGCAGCGTCACCATCCATGGCTTTGCGTCCCGGAGCGAGCGAGTCCTGGCTGCGTGGGACCCACGATACTTCACTGCCGGTGTATTCATACAAATAGATGTATAAATGATCTGTATTCATCTTTACTATGTTTTCTTCTCTCACAGTATATCGGGTGGTCATCATGTGTACACATGCAAATCTGTTGCAGGTCAAAACCTACTTCTGGATATCTAAAATATGACCAAACCTATTCATGTTTGGACGCTAACAAGCACCCAATCTTATGCTGTTATACTTGACCTGTTTCTGCATCCAAGGAGTCATCCGCTGCTTACATCATTGATGATCAAAGTTTCAAGACCTACCGGAAGAGCTTTTTTGTCATGATTCCAAGGAAACCAAGCCATTTCTGGGTCTACATTTCTGTTCCATTCATCTCTTGATTTTGTTGGTCACGTCACATTTTGGTTGACACGATGATCCACTCCACAGTGGATGACCTCATCCGGCTTCAGAAAGTCATCCAGCAACCTGGTGGCGTGAAAAGCAATGGATGTTCGTCGTGTGAGGATTGAGAGGTTTACTGAGGATGACGATGACGATGATGATGACGACGATGAAGATGAAAATGAAGATGAAAATGAAGATGAGGATGAAGATGAGGATGAAGATGAAGATGAAAATGATGATTTAAGATTATGACTTGAGATGATGACTTAAGATGCCTCTCAGTTGGGGTAATCATTCCAGCTAGGGATGGAAACCACGTAGCACACACGAACAATCAGCCCAAGTCACCGTTGCTTTTCCATCTTTCGAACATGGTCAGCCAATTTGTACATGACAAGCAAGTCATTTTTCCATCGTGTGACACTGACACCATTTTCTTTAGAGTATGTTGTCAGCAAACATTGGTATGAGATGGTATGAGTATGGATCCACCAACTTGGGCCTGACAGGATACAAACACCGGTCAATTTCTACAAGTATCTGTGGCAACAGCAAAATCTGCGAGAAACAACTGATGTCTCGAGGAGCGCTCTTCACCTCGTTTTCGGGCACAACACCATATGGTCGGAATGAACAGCTAACATTGTGGGGGTCCCCCCATTTCTGGAGCTGTTCTTAGCGAATGCTCAGGCTCAGAACAACCAAAGTCCGTGGGGGGGAACGGGGAATTGTCTGCACCCCAAACCTGGTGAATATCCCACCTGTTTTGGACGTTTGATTTTGAACACTGCTCCATTTTTGAACACATTGTTTTAACTTACTTGCCAGTTGCTGTTGCTTCTGCTTGTTAGGTGACATCCCAAGTTTCCCTTGCAACAACTAGATGGTTTTTGCTTGCGGAAACCTACTCTTGAAGATGTTTTCCCCTCTGAAAAACACAACTTTGTTGCTAAAGTGACGTCTTTTCTGGTTCATGCTAAATCCACCTTTCATGATGCTTGCAATTCCTCTTTTTTGTTGGCGAAATCTCTTTGAATTTCTTTAAAGAGTTTCCGAAAAATAATCCACATCTTCCCTTCATCGATTCCCCAGTCATGGTGGATGTTCATTGAACACATCAGCTACATAGATATAGGTCACCGACTCAGCGCCTGGTCATGACAGCGTCCCGACATGGGACTTGTTGCAGCCAGGGTGGATTCCACATGAATCTTCATTCTCTCCCCATTCTAATCCCTCTAAATCCCGACGAAATGCCTATAATTGATGGTTTCAGTCCAATTCAGATCCTATTAAATTACAATTTTTGATAGTTAAATCCCCATTCTATCACCATTTTGAGGGTCAAATCCCATGAAATGACCATTTTCGATTGCTGAAGAGTGCCCGCGCGGAGACGCCGAGGCACTGGGCTTTGCTTCCGCTGGGGCAAGCTGCAGCACCACCTTCGCTCAGCCAATGCATGTGGATTTCACATGATTTAACCAATGATAGTTATAATAATTACTGTACAATGTGGAGCCCCCAAGATAGCTAAGTTGGTTTATGGTACTTATAACTATAGTTAATGGGGTTTATAAACCAACTTAAAACTGGGGGGGCCCACATTGTACCAATAATGGTAAGAATGTTGTTGATCATCAGTATAATCACCAATAATGGAGTAATGATATGGAGTAATGATCATTAGTAAATAATAGTTCATAATCAACAATAATCTGATATAAGTATATTGATGAATGTAGATTATTTGTATCTCCTATCATCAACCTATCAATATATAATAGTTAATAATCACCAATAAAGCATTTGGATTAGAATTAGGATTCCTGCTTTGGAATGGTTAGGATGTTTGGTGGCACAAAATTTCGATTTAACCTGTGTAATTTTGGATTCCCCCATCAAAAAATGGCTGCTTTACAACGCCAAACGCTAAGGCCTGAAAGTCCGCTGGGAATGTGAGAACAAGATTAGCCAATCAGCCAACTCAAAATGATGGCGAAACTTTGGTTGGTACCTCCCAAAAAAAAATGTTCTTTGCAGGATATGACATATATACTCCCTCATTTACAGCGCGAAGAATTTGCGACGCATTGACTTACCATGCACCAAGATTTGCCCAACAACCAATCATGGGCTTCAAAAATTCGTATCTCCTCTCCAGTCCCACCCAAACATGCGCGATTCGGACAGCGGGTCGCACCAAAAAAAGACATTTTTATTGGCTAAGCACATGGTTTTCAATAGGGGATAGCCGGATAGCCCAATCTATGACCCTTTTGATATGGACATGGTGATAAACCAATGCTGCAGATTTAGGGATACCGTATTTTTGGACAAACCCGAATTTGAGTTACAGATTCGAGAATAAGTTTCCCCTGTATGAACAGATGGATATGACTTTTTGAAGTGTTCAACAGCCAATATCAGATGGTCTGTTCCTGTTTTTTTTGTGGAAGTTGTCATAATTCACCAATTTGACACGTGAGCAGTGTTCAAAATCCCTCTAATTATCATTCCATTATACTGGTTGGTTTATAGGGACTCCCCTATTATAATCCCCAATATATTGGGTAGTATAATCCCCGAACTAATCATCAACCAACAAGGGTTTTGAACACTGCTCAGGTGGGAACTTGGGTGAAATGGGTCAAACCTGATTCTCCGTGTTATTCATTGCCATCATCTACCAGATCTACGATCGTGAGCACCATGGCAGCCACAGAAAATGGCCAAATATGAAACTCTTCATGAACCATTCAGCCCCATTTTTCCAGCTGCAACTTTTCCTTTTGAAACCCACATCTTTTGGTTGCATTTTCGTTCTGGGTAATCCACACTTTTGCCAACTGCTTTGGTTGACCCCAACCCCTTAAACACCACAGCCCTATCATTTGGGTGTTCGAACATGGCATGTCGTCCAAAATTGCCGTTTTAAACGGACATGGCCTCGTGATTTTTAGGATTACTCGCGATTTGAAATCAACCAGCAATCCATGGAAAAATCCCCATTAAGGATCCATTGACTTCCATACGGACTATTCATTGCTTATGATCAACTATTCATGGTTGTTAACCCCCACTAAATATCCATCAATCACCATGAACTATCCAACATATCCATATATTTCCCATTAAATATCAATGAATGATTAAGCATTTCCATTAATCCCCATTCAACATCCATTATCACCATTATATAAACATCAACTAATCCCCATTACCCTCTGGTAAACTAACAGTTTGCTATTGAAAATGGCCATAGACATAGTGGATTTACCCATTAATAGCATGGTGATTTTCCATAGTTACGTTAGTTTACCAGAGGGTAGATCACATAGCTATACATTATCCATCCCCATATCACTGTCAATTGCAGAATCTAGCTTTATATTCCCATAGATTTTTCCATTAAACATCCACTAATCCCCATTAAATATCAATGAATCATTGATCATGTCTAATACCATCTGGTTATTTAACATAGCTATGGAAAATCCATTATAAATGGAGGTTTTAATGGGAAAATCATCTGTAAATGGGCAATTTTCCATAGCTATGTTAAATAACCAGAGGATAATTCCCATTTTCATTCACCATGGCATCTCCCTTGACCCACCTGCGGCTCAGCAATGATGGTCGGCATGGCCACCGGAGGCATCACGTAGGCTGAGGGAGGTGCCTGCGGAAGACCATGCCTACATGGGTTGATGCTTGGAAGATATGCTATCTAGATATGGGTTGTGTATGATTATAACTGATTGTAGCCTTATATAAATATATACATTCATACTCACCTGCATATCACTATATCACTATATCACTATATCACTAGATCACTATATCACTATTTACCCGTCTATGCCTCCGTACGTTACAACACCAACGTACGAAGAACGCGGTGGTACTAGTAAAAATCGGAACATCTATGAAAATGACTGGCCATTCTCCCATTCATTGTTCATCCCCAATTGGGGATGGATTTAATCCCCATGTCCCCAAGGATGAGTATCATTGATCATCAATCATCCTATTCTTCATGATTCACTCCGTGGTGATGGTCCAAAAAATCCTGTTTAATCATCATGTAAATCATCATTTTTTCATCACCATTGGGACTCTT
>Ga0126342_10001424_pt1 | contig 33597 bp, 37 predicted proteins | sample Cyp1metagenome_FD_92528 | JGI IMG/M metagenome (GOLD analysis project Ga0126342, IMG submission 92528) | Coral microbial communities from Lord Howe Island, Old Settlement Bay, Australia - Cyphastrea 1 metagenome | ecosystem: Host-associated > Invertebrates > Cnidaria > Coral ...
ATCCCACCCTCTGGATGGTTGAAAGGAAATGGCCACAGGCAAATGTGGCAGGTCTGATTGAAACTGACATGCGAAAGCAAATGGTAAAATGACATGAGTGCATGGAGTGCATTCGACACAGGGTTTTTTTGAGCCAGAACTGGAGCTGGTTGGTGGTTTGGAACATTTTTTATTTTCCCATATATTGGGAACCATAATCCTAACTGACTTTCATTATAGCACTATTTTCAAGGTTCCGCAAACTCATACAGTTGGTGTGCTCATGACACGTGCCTGCCCTGGATGGTGCCTGGGAAATCGCGGGAAATCCCAGCGGGCGCTGAGGATAAGATCAATGAAATTGGTTTTGGTTTATACCAAGTCCATGTCTTCGTGCTGTGCGCAGGCCCATTTGTTCAAACCCGGGGGATCACCCCAGGGGTGTTGCAACAAGGTTCAGTACTGTCCCGGGATTTGTCAATCATGATGCATGAATCCTGGTGGTTGAATTAGTGCAGTGCGTGACCTCATGTACTGTAACATACTGTAACTATCTAAGTGAATAAATGAATCCATAAACAGATAAATGCAAAAGTGACACACCCATTATGTTAATAGGGAAAATCGCGATCAACCAGTGGATTGGGCCCCAAAAAATCCGAAACCTGGTATAGCCGGTATAGTTGTTTGAAGTGAAACTGATTTTTGGGACGGTCACACTTTCTTGTACATCCACATTTTCTTGGCCATGTTCTTTATCCCCCTTGAAAATTCAAATTATTCACAAATTCATTTTCTTAAGTTTGGTTGCGTTTCTTCCCTCTCTCTTGCACATTCCCCCTTAGTTGTATTGTGCCAATTATTTGTGTTAAACTCGCCATATTTTGGGATACAAATAACAACTCTTGGATATGCAAGTTGGTTGCTGCGGTTGCACCGCTCTTTGTCTACTGGATTTGTTTCAACATATGGAAACCGTTTTTTTTCACTGGCGAATCATCATTGACCTATCGAATCCCTATTTGCTGATGCTTACCATCTCATTAAACATGATTTGATAGTTCATGTTAAACGCCCATCAAATTGATTGGTTAAGCCACTATGTTTGATTGGTGAAGCCACCATAAAGTCGGTTGTTTTGCTCTTCCGGGATGGGGACGAGATCGCAGGTGTAGTGGTTGCCGAGTCCGGTGGTCTCCAGACTTCTGCAGCCTTGGCGTCGGCCATCATGCAGGACCGCACGCCAACGGCGCCGTCGGTGGAGGGAGGACTGGATGATGTTTGTTTTATAAAAGTTTCTGAGGTCCAAGGTGTACAGTAAGTTTTTTAGAATTTGGAGGATTTCTTTTTTTAGGTTCAATGGATTCCACTGGAACGTTTTTTTTTCAGGATTTTTCAGGAGGGTTATTGATGAACTGCTACAATTGGTGAGGATTTTTGCGAGCCTAGAAAGTTGGTATCAACCTAGTAAACGTTTGTGGTTTCAACCAACACTTCACTCAATCTACACAGATTGCAGTGGGTGCCAAGGGTGGGTGTTAGCATCCTGATCTCTTGAGCTAACGAGCATCAGATCCCCACACCCAGGAGTACAAAGTGAAGGGAGATTTGGCGCAGGCTGGGGATCGTATTGACATGTGGCATAGCATGATATGACAATGACATCAGCATGTGAATGCTTGAATGTGCATCTCACTTAGTATGTGACCATGGTGATAATCCAATCCAAAGCCCAGTCATGGGTCATCAGCCAGGTACCAGAAACTGGGATGCAGAGGTGTCAAAATGGTCAGGTAGTCATGACTTGACCCAAGCACGCCAGGAAGCTCAAATGTTGTCCACCTACATGGGCTTTGCACTGGGCACCATCAGCTCAGGTGCAAGCTCTAGGGCCCTAGGGATATCCCTGGAATCAGACCGTGCCATGTGAATAACTGGGGTATTTATGTCCGACCATAGACCAACTAGGATGCACATCCAAAATTTCGGATGTTTGCCCCATGTCAAGCAAGACTATCATGGAGCATCATTGAGCTTTCACATAAGGAAATGGTTCTTTTATGCATTTGCATCGCAGTTTCCTGTGTGAAACCCGTGTTATGATTTACCGTGGAACGGCTGTAGGACCCCCAGGTTGATGGATTTTCCACATCGCTACCGGAGGCTTCTTGGGGGACTATGCTGGGCGCAGGCTGCCAATCTTTGTAGCGTATCTGGGTATGTGCTGCTCGGTGGTAGGCCCGGCATGCCGGCATGGGTTGCCTGGGTCTCGGGGGCATTTTCTGAAGAACTCTTTTTTGTTGAGGCAGAAGAAAATGAGAAGGGCATAACAGTTTTTGATTTTGATGGGACAGGCACGTTTTGGGGATGGGAAGCCCTTGTGCTCAGAAGCTCCATACTTTCCAGTTGGTTGACTGGTGGCTAGAAGAATGACCTGGCGGAGTTTCCACTCTCCAAATCATGGCTGAAACATGTATTGAATGTCTCCTGTTTGACACCCGCTTTTTGGCCGCAGGTCTTTACCTGATGCAGACGTATGCATCCCTATGTCTCTGGGCAGCAGTCCTGGAGTATCCAAGTGCCATGGGGATTTTCAGTGTTGTTCAGTTCAATCTCAGTTCAATCATTCAAGACGGGAGATTTGAGAAACCACCGGATCTTGTCCACTAAATTGGGGATCTGACAGACAAAAACAGGGCCGGTTGTTGGCTGCAAAAAATGGTTTCCCATGCCTAAAGATTGGATTCGCATCCCACATTTTCTTGCCCTGAGAGCCTTTGTTCTATATCCCTTCCACTCTTCATCATTCCGTCCGAGCAATGAACGAAGCGAAGCATGTTCTGCAGTGTTCAGTCGTCACCATTTCAAAACTCATCGACCTGGTACAGGGTACCACAGTTTGAGCAAAAGAGAAGCTCATCCTGTTCCAGCTGTTCCAGCTGTTCCAGCTGTTCCAGCTGTTCCAGCTGTTCCAGCTGTTCCATTGTCAAAATTCCACTGTCAAAGTGAGTGGATATAGTGGATGGGATCTGCAACATGAAACTCGGAATTTCTTGGGACTTTTTTGGACCAATTGGGACCTCCAAGGTCTGGGTTTCTGCAGCTTCGGCTTCTTTGGCGGCTTGGGGATCCCTGCTGCCTTCATCGCTCTGGCAGAGGCAGAGACCGGCGGGTTAAGCCAACAGAAGCCACGTTTCTGCCATCGAAAAATTGTCTGTTCCCAACATGGTCATCAATCCATTTTCATAGGGATATATAGGGATGTAGATTGACCTATTATCTTAAAATTCCCATGGGATGGATGACCCCGAAAATCCATGTTTTGACCACGGCACATATAAGTACTGAGATATTCAGAATCCAGCTGGGTTAGAAGGTAGATATTATCCACGTACCAACTGACCATCAAAAATGGGGGTGACACCAACAAGAATGGTGATGTGACCCAGGAATTTGGTGACTTAGCACAGATAAAGTGAAGAAGTCACCCCACAATTTGCAGGCAAATTCTTGCACTTGCGCGGGTACCATGGCGGTATCTCTGGGAAACCATGTATTAGTGTTTTCTTTAAAACAATATGATTTCTTAGCCAGATTTGGGGCTTCAGAAGTTTATCCTTGGCAGCTTCTCACTTACCTGTAGATATTGTGGGAAGAATCCTTTTGTATATGTTATATATTTACATTTATTTATACAAGTATTTGGGGTCGCGAAGTTTGATACCTCCAGGTTTGTCCGAGCAAACTCCGGGGCGTGACGAATGCCGCCATGGCCTTTGCGTTCTGCTGCTGGGGGACCTGGGCTCCGGCCGTTCTTAGAGCTACCAGCATATGATGGTTGCATGGTCGATCATAACCCAATTGTAGTTCCCTGGCCTATCCAACAAGAATTTAAGCTGCTCCCACAATGATTGATTGTTTCCATCCTGTGTTCAAGCCTTGAAAATGCGGTTTACGCAATACAAATGGGATATATTACGAGATGGGGTCCAAGTAACAAGACATAGACTAAACCGTGCTTTCTAGTGTTTGATATGGGGCAGGGATCCCTGGAAACCTGGACGAGATTTTTCAGATCCCCAAACGAAACTCTGCTGTGCACGTGAGCGATGTGTGCTTCGCTTGACCCTTAACCGCGACACTGTTTCAGTTGGCGATGTGTGGTGCGCTCTGGGATTCCGCATCTTGTTGCCGGACTGCCTGGGTCTTTTGCCTCGACAGGTACAGATATCCAACCCTGAAACGAGGTCAAATGTTGTAAGACCAGATTTTTCATGAGTAAATCAAACGATAAAGGTCAGACTTTCGCGTATTTCATAACCTGCATCTTTGGTATGGTGGGGCAATGTCAGGCTTTGTCATACTGCCAATAATTTACATTTCTGGTCAATGGGATGGGAAAACAAAATGCAGAGAGGCTCAGCTGGGGTCGCTGGCAAAAAGCGATGGTTGTTTGTCGTTTGGAGCTTCAATTGGAAGGATTTACCATTCGCATCCATTCGCTTTTGGTCAATGGGGCTGAGTTTTTCGGCGGATCTCGCCTCGCCATCTCCAGGAGCTGGTGGGCAAGGCGTGGCACGGCATGTTGCTGTGGATCGGCATCCCGCCGCTTCTCAGCCGCAGCTTTTGACGAAGTCAGTGCTTGGGTCTGCGTTGTGAGATGGAAAAATATGGGTATGGATCAATACCTATACATACCATTTTTAGGGGGATGAACATCCATTTACCAGCTATTTTGATGTTCACCAGGGGTACAAGGTTTTGACACACTGCCATATGGAAACATGGGAGCTGAAGCCACCTTTGGACAAACCTTGGTGAATGTCATCTACAAAACCCGGTGGTTTCTTGATCGCCATGCCACGACATTTGGTGAATGTCATCTACAACAGGGCTCCGATTTGAAAGACGGACTTTGGTTAGTGATGTACATATATTGATATAATATATATATATATATTATATTTTTCTATCTATATATCCATATCAATATTGTTTGTCCCTGGTTTGTTGTGCCTGCTGATTTTCGCAGCAGGGTTTAGATCTGACCTCAGATCTGAAGGTCTCGCCCATCATTTATGGACATCTAAGGCGGATATATAGTAATATAGATCCCTCAAACAGAGAAGGCCCTTTAGATAGGAGGCTATTAATCCAATATAATCCAATCAATCCTTACAGCCTAAAATCAGATTCCATACTGGTCGTAGGTTCCTGCTACTCGCCTTCGGCTTGATCAGTCCTGTGGCTCGATTGGCTTCTTGGACCAGAAACGGGGATAGAACAAACGAGTTGTGGTGGTTCAAACATGCTCAAACTATATTAGTGGTTCATCCTACAAAGGAACAAACATGTCTATTCTTTTGGGTCCAACATGAATCTTTTCTGGGTCCAAAGTCCACCTGAAATAGATTCTTCGCGACCATTGACGGCCTCTGCAAACACTTCAAATTGAGTTGTGTGATACAGTATCACAACCCCTGGTGACTAGTCATTTCCCAAGTTCTTATACTCTCCATCAGTATGAAAGAGCATATACAATTGCAAAACATATGGGTTGGGATTCCTCATGTGAATCCTGTAGAAGATTTGATTTCAATCCCGGAATGATTTCAGATACGTTTTCAACTCCCTTGGGACCCAAACTTGCCACGGGACTCTTTCAGCAAGGAAGTAATACAGTATGACCTTGTGTCGATTTTGATTTCAAAGCTGAACATGGACCAGAACCATCTAGAACCATCCAGAACCATCCAGAACCATCCAGAATTTCTTTCAAGACTTTTTTTTTGGGTGGAAATCTCACAGTGGTGCCTTTCTGAGGAGAGCCACAGTACGGTCAACTCACCAAGGACACTGCGCACTTTCTATCAGCCCGTGGTCAACTGGAATCGGTGAAGGTCGCTGGAAACGGGGTGTCGCCAGGGATTTTTCCGGTTTAAATGAGTGAAATGTAGTATCATATGGAGGTTTCCTATAAGGGTACCGCCAGTCATCCATTTTCAAAGGACTTTCCATTATAAACCATCAATTGGGGTACCCCCATTTATGGACCCCCATATAGTTAAATGTAATTGGTAATTCAAATGAGTCTATACTCCTGAGTCTTACTTGAATCATCCAAGCAGTTTTTGCACGATTTCCATGTCTATTTTCTGTTTGGTTCCTGCTGGGTCTGGTTGATTGCATTTCAGCTTGAATTGCCACCATTTGGAATCTGGAAAGCTCCCAGTAGCCTCTTACATGGACGCTACTCCCACCTCGTAATATTGAACATGCCCTAAATGGGCCCCAAGATGTGTTTGTATCCACTACCAAACTATGGTTTCTTGTGGGCTGTTTCATAGGGGGAAGGGATGAATCATCCACTGTTTCAGAAATCCAGGTGCTTCATCCCTCTTGAGATGGGTATGGTTTTGAAATTTACAGCCAAACATTGGAAACCATTGATTTTCGGATTTTTTAAACAGATTTCTTATAGATTTCTGGTATTGACCAGATTGTCCATCCACTGTTGGACCATGACCAAAAAAAAGTTTTCAGCGGTCTCCTGGTTGGATCCGCAAGAAATTGGTGAAGGGACCAGTTGGTTAGACCACGAAAAACCACTGGCCATGGATCGGTCACAAACTGGGCCCAAGATTCGACCCATCTATGCTGGGTAGACATGGCCACATAGCTTAGATCAAAGGTTTCTATTTTTTTCGAGTGTTTGAGACTGTTCAGTTATGGAAGATTGACTACACTCTAGGGATAGAGCATGCTGTGGTGGTGATTTACACATTTGAGGCCATGAGCTATGATTGGTTTCCAACTGCACAAGGCCTTGAAGCTTTGCCCCAAAAAAACCCAACTGGGGATGGTGCTTTCAGGGGCTCACGGCATCACCAATGCCATTTCTTGTGCAAATATATATATATATACCCCATACAAATCATACAAATCATACAAATCATTCCATTTCTTATGAAAAACCCAGTTTTCATAGCAAGTTTTCTTTTGGTTGTCTTAACTTATGGGATCAGCAAATTTGGTTCGTTGAATCCACCAAAATAGAACATATTTGCAGGTTTTTTTTCATCCCAAAATATCTGTGGAGATAATCCATTCCCTGAAGAGGATGGGAAGATTGAAACACCACCCCGCTGTATTTCAGAGTTGACACCCACAGTCTCCTGTATAGTTTTCCCCTTCAATCCGTTGAATTGTCAACTGGCTGTATCATGTTGTATCAACATATTTTGTTTGTTGAGTCCCATTAGATCATGATATGATATCATATCATAATATGGGTATGGATCAATACCTATTAATACCATTTTTAGGGGGATGAACATCCATTTACCAGCTATTTTGATGTTCACCAGGGGTACAAGGTTTTGACACACTGCCATATCATAATATCATATTATTGATATTGATGGGTTTATCCTTTCCCCATTGTATCGCCATTGTTTCTTGCTTCCATCTAGGGTGATTTTTCAGAGCCTTGCGAGTCGCCTTAGGTGCTGGAGCTCATAGCCTCCATGAACGACTCTGGGCGGGTCCGGCGACCCAGCCAGCGATGGGGAGATGGGGATGGAATCCCTAACTTGGATGGTTTACCCTCTGGTAAACGTTTACATAGCTATGGAAAATCACCATTTTTAATGGGAAAACTCACTATAAATGGATGGTTTAGGAAGTTTCGTATTCAGAATGGAACACCGGAAAACCATGGAAAACCTGGGTCAAGTTAAAAAACGCACAGGGTCTGATGGAACGGCCTAGATGTGGGAAAAAGCACCATGGTTGGCTTTTCTTTCATTGCCATGTCTGATTTCTGAGGTGGACCTGAGTGCAATGGCCCCAGAGCATGAGGAGACAGTCCCAACCTCACCCTGTTGATCATTCATCCCATCCCACCAATTAATCACCCCTATCCTGTCCTAAATATGTGATATCATCTACATTCACCATGGTGAGGGGCGTTTCATGTGGATGGGATTATTTTCCCATCCAAATGGGCACTGATCAAGATCCCCAGGAGAAGCCAGTGAGCGTGTCGGATGCCCTGCAAAGCCTCACGAGTCGCGAGAATTCCTTGAGCGTTCTGGCACTCTCTGTGACTTAGCTGAGGCATGAAAGATGCTGTTCTTGCTTATTTCACTGCCAATGGGTAGTGGAAGATCATCGGATATTCCTGAATTTTGAGATCTCAAAGTCTCTGATTTTTTTTTGGGGGGAGAGGGTTCCCAAGGTTTTTGATCAACCTCATGGCAAGATCTACATTGTGCATGGGCCTGGATAGCGCAGTGCCCAGGTCATGTTCTTTGTGAAAGACTTGGCCTTCTATGGCATGGGTCGGGTCCTTGATTCTTGAGCCCTTGGGAACCGATTGGGAACCGACTTTTTATTGGCCGATGTTTGCCAAACTGACCACGTGGGCCATGAAATTTCAGGTCTTTCTAGGCAGAGCTGATGCAAAGCATATTGGCAGAGTCATGGCATCATCCAATTGACATAGGGCTGAGCTGAGGGATTGGAAAGATCTGGCTATAGCGGCTATGGTCAATGGCTTTGCCATCCTGTCGCACGGGTGAAGGAAACAATGAAATTACCCCAGACCAAACACGAAATTTCTCTCTGTTGATTCGAGTGACTTACCATATATATATATATACACAGACACAGACGGGTTTGTCTCAAAATTGGGCGTACCCCAAGAATAAAGAAATTTCATGGGAAAGTAATGATACTGATATGTAGACACGAAATTTGGAGCACTTATTTTCAGACAAAACTGTATATATACATATATATATAGAATATGTATACACAAAAACACGTATATACATACATACATACATACATACATACGTACGTACGTACGTACGTACGTACATACATACATACATACATACATACGTACGTACGTACATACATACATATATATATATATATATATATATATTAATATTTGTATATTGATTAAAAGAGGTATGTACAGTAACCCCTTTTCGGTTGACCTGACCGCGGCCAACGTTGCGTGGCTGGCGCCGAGGCGCTTTCTTGCCGTTGGCGTGGAGGAAAAGCTCCGTCTTGGAGGGTGCCTTACCTGCCACGGCACCTCGGCGCGGCATAGCAAACCTGGGATATGCTTGGTGGTTTCATGTGTCAGATTCAAAAATACAGGATACATATATGATATATACACATATATATATATACATATACATAAAGACATAGACATAGACATTGACGTTGACATTAAATAAACACATATAATTATATATATATATATACACATTACATATACATATCGATATCGATATATCTATATGGATACATAATCATAAAGATATAATGATATACTACAAACATCCATAAACATCAACATGTGTACATTCCACATGATCAGATACATGCATATTTCACCATTTGCGATGATGTCTCAGCGGCTTAACCCTCCACCAACCCCATACTCACAGCAATGGTTCTGGAGTCCTTCTAATGTTTTTTTTTCCCCATTTAGAACTGGGTCAGAAGACACTCTTCACACTTCTCAACTTTCCATGCCTCATCATATACATAGTATGTATATGTACATTTATACATACACAGATAGACAGATAGATAGATAGATAGATAGATAGATAGAAAGATAGATAGATAGATAGATAGATCGTTACGGAAAAACAATGTATATGTTTGTATTGAAATAGATCTTCACGACATCCACGCAACTCCACGTAGCGTAGAGCTTGGTCAGTGTCAGGAGCTGCTGTGCACCGCCCTCGTGGGGGTACCGGGCGTCTTGGTGGCGATGATCCTGATCTTTAGCCTCCCTAGGTGCGAAAAAACATGGCATGGCTTGGGGTTGGCATGGGATGCTAAGGATATCTAAGGATCAGTCGAACTTGAGTTTTTGATGGGTTTCTATGGATTTATCATGATTTTCATTGGATGTGGATGTGGCTGCTGTGGCTGGAAATGAAGCAACTTCGAACTGTGGGGCCCTTCCCTTTCAGGGTTTCAGCATCAGCATCCTTGGTGGGTCATGTTCACCAGATTTGGGAGTCAAAACAATTGTTTGCTGTCGCTTTTCCTGCTCCATTGAAAATCAAATCTTGCTGAACTCCCCCATTTTATGGAAAAACGGATTGGTTTAATGAGTTTAATGGAACATTTTAACCGGACACGTCCAAATTTGATGGTCAAAACCATGGTTTCCTGTCGATTTTCCATCCATCAAAAGATGAGAACAGCCAGGCGCCTGGCCTATGCCGTGGCCGCCGGCATTTGCGCCATCGGAGTCTATGCTGTGCATGGCATCCTGGACCAACAGGCCTTGTTTGGGGTGACGCTTGGCAGGACTTGCCTTGGCATTTTTTTTTTAAAGAAAGTGGATAAAGTGGTGATTTCACCAAGCAAGATTCTGGTTCCAGCACAAAAAGGGGATCAATTTGACCAAAAAGTGGACACATTTCATGGGATGGGCTGCAGTTCATAGGATCAAACCATCAGAAAATGACCACCTCCCCAAAATGGAGTGGTATATCCAAAGTAGGCTTAACGGGTAATTCTTGGCAAAGAAAACATGGACATGAAATATGTCTTTAATTTATACGGAATACAACCAACAAGATATGGGGTAATGTGAGGGTTTCTTGAGTTATGGGGACCCGTTCCACAACAGTTTATCAACTGCAAAATGGGTATAGTTTTGGACCAAAAACATTGGGATGTACGCAGAGTCATGGCTGGTGAGATGTTGACTTGGTTTAAGGGAAGATTTACAGTATATACACTAGCATATTGTTTTGTAGGAAGCGAAAGCATGGTTTCCTTTACAATTTCCGTCGAATATGACTATAAATCATTCAGTTCGACCCAAAAATTTGGGTGCCAACGGACCCCCAAATGGGATACCATTCTTCCATGGAATCAGTGCAGCTCTGTCACATCGACGTGACCGCAAGCGCTGGTAACCCATAACCGCTGGTAATGGCTTGTTCATAACCATCAAGAAGCCATGGACAACCATGACTCACCATGACTGTTCAGATTATATAATTCCCTTGACTCTAAGTCTTGGTGATCTTAGTGCTTGACCCACTTGACCATATCTTCCGCTCCCAGGACTGGTGTGGTCTTCTACAAACTCTTCTACCCCACGGCACAGATGATCACCTTCTTGTTTCCGGCGGAAGTCCCTCCGTTGAAGTGGCAGCATGCGGGAGCAAGACCGGAATTGATGATTGTTTCTGCTGGCATGAGCTGACCATCTTGCAGAGAAAAAATCCTGGTAGTCTAGGATCATCGGATCATCGTAGTGGATAATGGTTTGAACTTCTCTGGGAGGTGAGAGTGATCGAGGTTGAGCCAATGGAGCAGCAGAATCCCATACTTGGATCGGAAAATTGAACCCGGATTCAGCAACTTTTTGGGGTAAACAGTGAGTAATAAGGATCCCAAGTGGACGAGATTTTTGGATGGGCTGACCACCAACCATAATACATCCATTTTCCAACCAATCCAGTGTGTCCGGTGAAGTACCAGGTGTTTAGCACGCAGATCCGGGTGTGGAGCATGTCAATCATCGCGTTTTGCGGACGCATGGCACCACTAGCACTCTAGCTGCAGTGGTGAAGCTGTGACGCTGGGAAGATGTGAAATCGGAAGTCTTAATTTTTTCCATTCAGCAGACCGCCTTCCACCTTGCAAGCTCAGATGCCACGAAGTTTTGGTTATATATATATATATAGTATATATATGTAATACCTTACATACATACTGTCTACATCCATCATACATGACCACTTTGGTCAGACCAACCATCTGCTCATTTTGAAAAAAAAGTGGGTCGAGTCACAGCTGTGGAGCCAAACTTACAGGGATTATACCCCGACTGATGGTGGTCCAACAGAAAGACACGTAATTTAAGACTATTTTGAAAATAGGATTTGATGTTCTTACATCTTGTTTGGGATTATTACCCATTTTCGACCAATGCTAAGCACTACGAAAACCATTCCTAAGCATTTGAAACAGATAAACTACCCCTAACATATCTAACATGCACGAATTTAGAATTAAGCCAAATTCACAAATCAAACCCCTTAAGAATTCGTGACCATGACATGTCATGGTTATTCAAGGCTGTGCCGTGGATCGTGCACACCTCTCAGCACCTCGGCTATCGATCCAGGACTTGGGGTTTTATTGGGTTAATCATAATGTTGATCTAGATATTTTTCGTTCTCAAACTTTTGTTTGTTTCCTAATATGTGTTTCTTTATAGGTCGTTGGGTTGTTTTTTTCGTGCTTGGAAGCTGCAGGGTTTTACCCCAAAAGATCCAGAAGGGTTTCTGGTTTCAGTTTTCATTTCATTCAATTCTAGGAAAATGGCTGGTATGAGACAATTCCTTTCTTTTGGGTTTTATCATTTTGGGATTGTTAGAGGGGTTGGTTACCACCAAAAATCGAGGCATTTTACCATTGGATGCTTCTGAAAAAAGCTGGTGACTCCCCCGCAACAATAAAACCCCTATCAGATATAACTGATATGACCTTCTCAATGGGTTTGTACCCACCAGGGCAACTAGCAGTGGAGTGTGGGAGTGTGGTTCTGTCACACCGTATTTTTCCATATTCTAAGTAGCTGTGGAGCTCATCCCTATATAGATTCGCCAACCGAAGGTTGTCCAAATCTGGGTTTGAAAATGGGGTACACACCCCATGATGGCAATGGAATAGGAAACGAAATGAAACAAATACAGCACATACATGCTGAATTTGACCAGATGTGCTGGCCTTTCCCATATTACTCGCCGGATCCCAGGCATTTGTTCCTCTTCCTGACCATGGGCTTCTTCGTGCTGGCCTCCTTGCTGGTTTGGAGCCTTCCGGAGACCAAGGATACCGAATTGAAGACCTTGTCGCCCGTGGCCACAAACACCAGGGTGAAGGCAGGGAGTTGCTGCCGTGGAAACGTGGGAAGCTGATCCGAGAAATGGATGGGAATACTTCCCAGACAACCGGCCGTCTATATTTCAGGGTGAAAACCATGGTTTTCATCTCGTTTTTTTTGTGTCTTTGCCAATCCTTAGAAGGGGTGATGAACATACCTAGCAACTGGGAGCGCCCAGTCTGTTCTGATTGGGGATGCACGTTTGCTCCTAGAGAGGATAACGATGATGATGATGATGATGGATCCCTTTCGCCAAAGAGATAGAAATCATGACTATGAATTGGATTTGTTTATATTGAGACCAGATAAAGGCGATGTTTTTTTGTTTTGTGGATAGGATTTCTGTGAAGATTTTTTTGCCAAGTCACAGGGCAGCATCGCTTTTTCTTACCGGGATGGGATAAAGCCTATGGCCCTATTGTGTTGGTTGACTCGGTTGAAGCTCCATTTCTGTTGATGATCATTTCAATGGGAATTGAATGTTAAACAACCTATTGATTATTATTTATTGGATTGATTATTATACATAACACATATGAGTACATATTAGTCAATCCCAATTCACAATGGGAATTTCTTAGTTGAACCCCGGCCGCGTTTCTGTTAGATCTCCATGCTGACACTAAGCCAGGCTTCTGGAGACGGCTATGGAAGCACCACAATGGCAGTGGCCGGATGAGGCCGCGATGGTGTCATGGTTTAATTGTTGATATGATGGGATTCTTCAAGGGATATGTCACCAACAATACATGGCGATATGTCACGCTTTGTCTCAAAATGGGGATACTATACCTATACCCCAAAATGGCAATTCTAATAGGAGATGTTTAGGGCATCCCATTTTCAAACAAACCCATGTATACAAAAGTGCATCCAACAACCTCTGATCATTGCTCAGGTGTTCGGGTTTCATCCTCTACGTGTCCCTCAGTTGACGCGCGTTCTAAAAGCTACCTGTTAGCGGATTTGGCGGACCTGTCTCCAATCTCAGCACCGTAGCAGAATACACAATTGCATTTCACTTCCATTTTTAAAGTGCTTCATGGTACCTGATTTGGGTACAGAACAAGCCTCAAGAACCCCAAAAACCCATAGCCTGAAGGTATGCCAATTACTTCCCCATTAATTCATATTATATCCCACATTTCCTCACTGCAACCGCTGGAAATGCGACATGCCATGAATTCTGGGCAGCTGTGGTGCCACGATTGCTGTCACGATCCGCATACATTTCACAGCGGACCCCCTCTGGAAGCAATCGGCCTTCACTGTTTGGTGACCATCATCCCTTGCCTCTACAAAGGAACACCCTATAAAGAACCCCTGGTTTGGGATTTGATCATATTTGATCTATTCAGGGCATGGGGAAAAATGTTGTCCATGAGTTCAAAACATCTGAAAACCAGGTTTCAGAATAGCTCCAGAGGGTGTCTTGAGACCAAACGGCCGGCAACAAGCCGCCACTCTGCCGTGACACTTCCGGGATTTGGAAAGGGCATCAGGGATGATAGGGATGTGGAAGCAAGTTGGCATAATTCCCCAGGAACATGTTTTTTCCCTACTTTGAAAGGTCTCAACTCATATGAACCCTCGAAGTTGGAAGACATTTAGTCCTTAGCAGGAGCAGAATTTGAGACAGCTTCTGCCCAAAAACTGTGGTAGATGACTGTCCATCAATCGTGGTTTCATAGGATATTTTGTGGACTTCTTTGGAAATTCAAGTCTCGAAGCCAAACGGGCCACGTATCCGAGGGTAAAACCATTTTGAAGACATGTTTTTGCAGAGTCCAGTTCCTTTTTTTGGAGGCTACAACAGTCCAAGGGGACCACTTTGACACTGCATAGTTCGCTGCTGTCCAGATGGATCATAACTTGGTAGTGAGATTGGGTCAAAGCTCTACTCTATAATCCACATCCCAGTGGACAAAACGCCAAGATACACCAGCTGTTTTGTATGAATTCAAACATATCTGACATGCAAACCTCTTCAATGAGAGACGTTTCTGTCACCCACCGTACCTGCTTTGGTTTGGACATTATCACATATTGTTGACCAGGACCTAGATTCATCCCAACATCATCCAACATCCAACATCATATTGCAAGACAAAGGATGCCCTTGCTGCCCTTGAAACAACTCGTTGTACCTTGTTGAGCTCAAAGTCAGCTCGGCAAAGTCTGTGACCCATGGCGGCTGCCGCCTGTGCCTTGTTGGGTGGTTCCGCCAAGGGTGCCGCGCCGGCACCCAGCACTGGGAGCTCTGGTGCCAAAGCGGCACTGGGTTTGCTTGGCGGCAAAGCCCCAGCAGTTGCAGCTGCAGCCCCAGCTTCAGCTGTCGCAGTGGCGAAACCAGTGTTGCCAGGACCACCTACAGGCGACGTGGCGAAGCCGGTGCTACCAGGACCACCTACCGTCGCTGTGGCGAAGTCCCTGTTGCCAGGACCACCTACAGATACGCTTCCACATGGCCCAGCTGCAAGCTCCAGCGTTTCTTCGGCCTTGGGGATGCTGGGGAAATCTTCACCACCTGCAACTCCGGCATTGAGCAAAACGGCTCCAGTAGCACCCACCGCACCAGCTGGTGCTTCAGCTGCCCTGTCAGTGCTGGGCAAAACAGCGCCCCCACCGGTGGCTGCAGCACCTGCGGCCGCTGCCCTGAGTGTCCTGGGCAAAGCACCAGCTGCCCCAGCTGCCCCGGTCAAAGCACCGGCTGCTCCAGCTGCACCAGAGGGCCCTGCATCACCTGCATCACCTGCAGCGGCCGCAGCCCTGGATGTGTTGGGCAAATCACCTGCAACACCTGCAGCTAAAGCACTAGGCTGGGGCGCTGGTGGTATTTGTTGTGATGGGGAAAAGGGCATGCCTACCATGAGGCTCATGATTGTTGAAAGGAAGAAGATTCAGATTTTACAGTGCGAAGCTGTTCACACAGCACAGAAGCAGCTTCTAAACCCCAAAGCCGTCACCAGATGTCCGGTGTTAATTGTTAGGCTATCGTTTCAAACAGCAAACCGTATGATGGACTGCTGCCCTGTGCTGCTCACCTGGATGTTCGCTGAAGCTAGGATTGATGGCTAGTATGGCTCAAGTTCTTTCCTACTACTATCCTCAATCAAAAGGAGCTACGATGCTCCTCCAGCCACTCAGAATTCGCGAACTCTACTTGGATGTGCATCCGATGGGTGAGTCACCCAGTTGAGTGGCATATACACTCGATATTCATCTGGATTCTTGACCACTTACTACGTGGGATACCTAGCCAAGTACAAGGTGGGAACCCCTAGCTATAAGTTGTTTTTTGAAACCCCATTCTAGATATATTTGGCATAAAAATCCAAATTACACTTCTAAACGAAACCAACTGACGGGGACCGAGGCCCACCTAGGGATCATCCCCTCCAGGTGTTTTGGGTGCAGCGCCCGCACCGGTTGGGGTCGCACCAGCCGCACCTGCGGCCGCTGTGGCCGCGCCGGCAGCGCCGCCTGCGGCGGCGTCTCCGATAGGCCCCCTTTGCAATATTCCAAGGAACTGAATCAACATGGGACTTGAACGCAACTGTGATGCAATCCTTCAACCAGAGGAAGATATGGGCATTTTATAGCCTCATGGTTCTGGTTGATTGTTTTGTTGTTGTTTTCGGCCAGAAAGTGGGATGGCGATCAGAATTGATTCCATATTGGAAACTGCCATATGCCACTATGAAATATCATACATCGTTTTTTTTTAATTCTTTTTGGTTTTGGAAGCCACATCAGTGGAAACAAGAATCATTCTTTTCGTCCAAAATTGGAGGGGACCTGGACTCAACCCACAGATGGGTATGGATCAATACCTATTAATACAAAATTATTAATACCATTTTTAGTGGGTTATTCACATCCATTTACCAGCTATTTTGATGTGAACAGAAGGGGTACTATTGGTTTTGACACACTGCCAGATCTTGGCATTTTTTTCTTCCGCCAGTCAGCAAGAGCTGTCCACCTCCGCCAGGTCCCAGGGTGGGTGGTGTGAGGTTTTCAACCAGGGTATAGTTGCGCAGGCAGACTCTACTGGTCATTACTGGTGAATGACATGTAATGGTTTTCAGGGTTGATCTTGAAACAGCACTATCTTTTTTCTCACTGAAGAAATCTTGATAGGCGTTTCTTTGTAAATCTAAAAAGATACCGAAGATTTCATAGCCGCAGAACTTCTTGAAAAAGAACATGACATCAATGACATCCGCAAAGGACGGGTATGTTGAGGGACCATAGGGACAGTCATCCACGTTGCAGGTGGACCCTATGGGGTCCGACCGGCACCTGCTGCACCAGATGCACCGGACAAGGCATTGATGAATGACGCCCTTGAAAAAGATGGCATGGGCTCTTTCCCCAATTGCAATGTACACCCCAAGCCCGACAAAACGACAAAATGAAGGATTGGATACATGTACTTCGATGTATTTTGAGGGTATCGAGCTTCCATTTGCTTTGCAGATGAGTGTTGTTTGGTGGTACTTTGGAGCATCCATTTGATGAATATAGAAGTGGCATGACCAACCCTCCTGTTCAACATTGCGAGAGCTGAAGCGGGATGTCGCTAGAACAGGGAGGGCATAGTATGGAAGCATGTTTGCGTGATATCATTATTCAGCATCCGTACAGTCACACAGGTGTTGTTCTGGGTTGTGTCTGGCCTTTCCTGTCAGATCATGTTGTCATTTTTTTTTAACGCTAAGTACGAGTCCCAGGGACGAGCTTCTTAGCACCGCAACCGTTCGATGCTGCAAGCTTCCCAGAAACCTTCCAGATCTAGCAGGAAATAATTGTTTGGGAACGTCAACCTCGGAGTAGTTTAGCCCCGGTTGATGAATTTGGGGTTAAGATCATACAGGTCCCATGGACTGCGTGAACCTTGGATGGCTAGTTTAGTACATGCAGTAAATGTGGAGATAATCTACGTATGTATGTATGTATATATATATAATTAAACAACGTAGATAGGTAAATAAATGTATGTATATGTATATGTGTATATGTGTATATGTGTATATGTGTATATGTGTATATGTGTATATGTGTATATGTGTATATGTGTATATGTATGTGTATATGTATATGTATATGTAGATGTATATGTATATGTAAATGTATATAACTATGATCCTAACCAGCAAAAACAAAATGCAGAGTATCTAAATCTAGCCTTGACTTGACACCACTTTTCTATCGAACTGGGCAAGTCTATTGTGCAGGTGTCAGCTGCTTTGGAAGTGCAGGGCGGCCTGGGCCGTGGGTGAACTCCTCATTTGCGGAGATGTTTTAAGATGAAAATCCCAGCTGGTCCACAAGAATAGGCACATTTTTTTCAAGGATTATCCCATATCCCGATAGATGGTGTGGTTTTTCTGGTCAGATGCCTCCCAGTGAAGGTCATCATTCACCACCCTCCTTCCCAGGTTGGGTGAATCTGCCACTGCCTCTGCACCCTCCGCGCCCCCCGCGGCGCCGCCTGCAGTAGCACCAGCGCCGGCGGGATGCGGGTGGTTTCTGCAGATTTTTGGATTCTTGGGCTAACCAGGACCAAGTTTGCCAAGTTTGCCAAGTTTGCCAAGTTTGCCAAGTCTCAAAAAGAACTCCAAAAAAATTGGCTAACTAAGAGATCTAAGAGTCAACTGGTTGGGATGGTTGGGTTCTCCAGTCTCCGGGTTTTGGGGGCCAGGCCACTAGCGAGATGATGCAGAAAGTGGATGAAGGTGCAGTTGGCAGTTGGTCACTGGACCTCCTGGATGGTTGGGTATATGTAACCACCCAAGAAGATAGAGAACCGTATCATTTTCTCATGATTTATGTAGAATTCGACTTTTCTATAGTGGGTTTTGAGTTTTCTTCGTTTTTTTCGGGGTTGCTATAAGTTATGGAATGTGAGGCTACAACAAATGTGAGAAATGAAGGAAGAAAAACCTTCAAATGTAATGGTCGACGGGATTTTAAGTGGACCAAATGGCTAGAAGCGATAGGAGTGTGTGGAGGGGAAAACAGCATTTGCCATGGCGGCAAGGTCTTCTTGGACAAGCTTTTTCAGACATTGTTTTCTGATATCAAGTCATTGAAATGAGCAAAACTTGCAGTTGTGCCAGGAAGAAAGTTGAAGACTTTGGAGTGGATGGTCTTGACATCTAGTAGCTGAGATGGATTGTTTGTGATTTCCAGCCAGATTTCTGCTGCAAGTCTCACCAATGGCACATCACCCTGAAGTGAACATCATTTTCCTATTCGAAGTGAGATTTCATGAGATTTCATGACTACAGGACTATAAATCATCCCAAATAGCTAGGTGCAATAGGAAGATTAGCATCCAAATATCATCCAATCATCTTCCAAGCAAACCATCTTGGGATAACATGACATAATTGACATAATTCAAATAATCCATCTAGTCATCCAGCCATCAATTCCATCCATTCTGGCAAATACATTCCTTTGGAGATACCCTCCAGTGTCCTCAAACATGGCTTCCTGGATCCACCACTAACAGTTCAATGATGTTCCCAGCGAACCAAACCTTGATCTATGGTGGATTTTCCCATGATTTTCCAATTTTTTCCATCTTTTCCCATGATTTTCCCATCTATTGGGGATAGGTTGATGGAACCGATGGAACCTCGCCGGATTTTGCAGGTCTCTTGGGGCCGTTCGAGGCAGAGGTGCCGGAAACATCTTTTTTGAGTAGAAACGGTAGCACCTATCCAACCAAAAAAATCGAAAAAAAAAAACACAACATATTTTTGCCTTCAGTAGCAAGCCGAATGTTTACATCTATAAACTATGTATCCCCAAAAAGATCTTGGAACTGACGTGATAGCTATGCAGGACCTCCGATTGCGGCTTGGAGACGGCATGCTGATGCAGGTGGGAGATTCTGGGTTTCTGATTCTGGGTGTTCCCAGTCATCCATGTTATGTTGCAAAGCAAAAACCCATCCATTTGGCGGTTCCCCCATTTATGGAAACTCCCATGTATTTTTTGTTTCTTTTTGAAGTTTGATACTTTGCACCCACACATTATTGGGATGTTTGAAGTTTTAATCCTTTCAAGTAACAAAAAATATGGGGATTTCAACAGCAAAAGCTAATATAGATTGGGATGCCCATCTAACCAACCTTTCAGAATCACATCTATGGGAAATATTGTGGGTATTGAACCAACAAAAAAATATGAACCCCTCCATTTTTTAGTGCTTTAATACGCCCTAAACGGTAAACATGTGTAGCTGGCGTATGGTTTACGAGGTTTGCCGCCTTGGGTGCAGGTCCTAATCTACCCATGTGGATACGTACGTTTTATCACAGGGTACCCGGGTCACCGGGTCTGCTTTTCACAGGAGTTCTGCAATTTTGACCCAAGGCCACATACCACGCCATAGTTTCACTTTGTGACTTTGGGAAGACAGGCTTAACACGTCTGCGTGGCGGGTTTACACGCGCAGTAAAAAGGCTGGTTTGATCAGTGAGTTCAATCCCCCCAAGCTGGCGTGTTCAATCCCCCAAATTTTTTCCTGGTTGAATCCTTTTCAAATTATGTGTATATATATATATATATTTGTCAAGGTTCAACTACTTCAAAAATTGGGTTTCAACAGTTTAACCAATAAAAAATTGGATTTTAATAACCAAACATGGAACTTGGCGAACCCCGAAATCTAGTAGTCCGCATCCATTTTCAAACAAAAAGCTTCTGGTGTTATCGAACATGGCGCGCTGGAATAGTCCATTAAAAAAAAGTTTGATTTATTCTCCTATTTATAGATGATTTTCCATTTCCCATTTAGGCCCATGATTTTCCCATTTCTTTTGTTTTTTGTTCCAATTACAAACCATTAAACCTCCATTGAGTTTGTGGATTTTCCCATGTTTTTTCCCATGTAGGCGCTCAGCTACGCCATCGACCGTGGCAAGTTGAAGGCTGTGTTGGCGCTGGCGGAGGAGAACTTTTAGGAAATTCCGTGGAACATCTTTTGAAAGCAACCAGGTGTTCAAGTCATGGTTTGTCTATATATATATATACATATGTATGTATGTAATGTAATGTAATGTAATGTAATGTAATGTAATGTAATGTAATGTAATGTATGTATGTATGTATATATATATATATATTAGAGGTTTGCCCAGAAATGATGCTATATTTTTGGACAAACATTTGGCATATTCTATGGATAAAATGGAATATTTCACATTATTTCACCAAGAATATGTTTTATTGGTTTTGTTCAATGATGGGGTATAACCCCAAAATTGCCACTTGAATGAGACAAATTATGATAATCCAACTTGGAATAGGGGCACCTCGTTTGCCAAATGTCATGGAAGGTGGGAAGATCATGAAACATATCTGAAGTCTTTTTCGGAACAAAGTGCAAGCAATGGCTGGATTTTGTTTTGTCCTTCTCAGTTGGAGGTGAATTTCTTTGGTTGACTTGCCAATGATCGGGTTGTGTAGATCCTGAAGTGTAGCGTGATTTGAGTTCTTGGAAGTCTTGGAACGGTTGAACATGACAACTGCTTTCACACCACAAACCAAGGATGTGGATGGATGGATGAAGTCTTGTTTTTCATTGGAACTAGAATGCCTTGGCAGGTATTTCTTCTCTACATGCGATCACGTCTGCGAAATTTTCAGGGGCATAGTGTGTACCATGAACCCCGAAAATTGAGAAGACATGCCACTGTTCTGAATCCGGAGGGAATTGATCCTTTGACGGATTTGTTAGAGGTAGCTAATAGAAGGACCCTCCAGTTGAGCAAAACGGGATGTTACCTCCGGCTCAGGACATGGTTTGAGAGTTCCCAAAGATGTGGCCAGATCCGCCACTGAGATCTTCCCTAAAGTTTTCGTAAATGATCACTGCATATCTTCGCCGGAGTGATTACACCAGCAGTTGTGAGGTGTTTGGCACCTCAAGACCCACAGGGTGACTTCAACCACCTGTTGAAACCTGTTGAAACCACTTGGAACTTGGCCCCGCATGCGATGGCTCAGTGAAGAGGGGGTCCCATTGCGTCCAGCACCGGTCTCGGAGGTTCCGAACTGCGGTCTGGAATGGATGCCGAGCCCTGGTCTGTTTGATTCGCAAATGGGTAGCATTTTGAGTAGCAAATCATGATTCTTTGGTTGCCAGGCTGGTGGCCAGGCTTATAGGGGACAAATTTATGGTGAAATCAGAGAGAAAATGATGAACCAAAACGGATCACTAGCAGAAAAATCACCTCACTTTCATGGGGATGAGGAACCATGGAATCAGAAATTGTGTATTTTAAAACAAAGCCAGGTCACTCCATGTTTATGCAACAAAGTCACTCCACCTCCAACACATATCCAAGAAACATAGAGAACACAATAATCAGTCTGAAGCTGTTGTAATCTCCTGAATGTTGCATAGGAGCATGTAGCGTTCTTGCTCCAGTTCTTGAGATGATCGAAATTGGTTGCGTTCTGCTGCCACTTTTTTTGGGGAGGCAAGATGATGGTGAAAACCGTGCTGCTTTTGCCAGACCCCCAGCTTTCCAACTAGAGCTGTGGCCTGTGAGGAACCAATTGTAATCGGCTTTATGGCTATTTAAATTGAATTACCTTTACCTGTGGCAACCGTATTGATTCAATACATACATATATATATATATACACATAAATTGTATATTGTATATATTTCATTGTTGTGCTGGACTAACGTTCTTGCAAACCCTGTTTTGAGTTCGCTCAAGGTTGGGCTTCGCGTGTGTCAAAGCATTGTCGGAGCTCGTTGATGCCCCGCACGGGACCCAACGGACCCGTCACTGCAGATGCCGGGGTTTTGACCCACGCCGAAAACCCACAAGACTTGCTCTGCCAATCTAGGGGGGATGTAAGAGTTTTATTTTTTAGCAGGGAGAATATGACCAAATTGGTGTTATGTGGTGTCCATTTCCAAATGGAGTGCCTTGGATTTCGATGTGAGCTGCTGTGATCCAAGGTGGCATGTGGGAGTGGGCATTGCAGACTGCACAGGGCCTGCAGCAGAGGTGGTGTCTTGGACGACAGCGGGATGGCTGAATGGTGGCAGGTTGGTCCGCAAGATAACTCTTTTCAAGGTACCTACGGTATCTTGGAACATGTGCAAAAGAACTGCGGCACCCATCCTGTTCCCTTGCATTGTTCCTGGCTCAGCCGAGCTGATTGACAGCTGCGAGGTCATGATGGGCTACGCTGACAACAATCACAAGACCGCTGGTATCCACATGCGCCACTTGGCCCGTTTGCGATCTTCCACGCATCCACCTGCTGGTTGGCTTAGCGTAAAGGTAACAGTTATAACAGTTGCAGTAGAAACCGCCATCATTTCCATCATTTTCCATCATTTTCCATCATTGGATATGAGGGTCTCCTGACAGCACCCCATTCAACCCATTCAGCATTCAGTGGAAGATCGATCGATGACTGCCAGGCTCACGCCCGTTTTCGGTGATGCTATTGGCACTTCCTCCAATCAAATAGTGTTTATATTGTATCCATTTATATCCATTTATATCCATTTATCTCCATTTATCTCCATTCATATCCATTTATATTCATTTATAGATGTTCTTACTCAACATCTCCATTTATATCCATTTATATTCATTTATAGATGTTATTACTCAACATCTCCATTTATATCCATTTATATTCATTTATAGATGTTATTACTCAACATCTCCATTTATATCCATTTATATTCATTTGTAGATGTTATTACTCAACATCTCCATTTATATCCATTTATATTCATTTGTAGATGTTATTACTCAACATCTCCATATATATCCATTTATATTCATTTGTAGATGTTATTACTCAACATCTCCATTTATATCCATTTATATTCATTTGTAGGTGTTATTACTCAACATCTCCATTTATATCCATTTATATTCATTTATAGATGTTATTACTCAACATCTCCATATATATATATCTATTCATAGGACTTTTACTCCATCAACCATGGAGCATATAGGCCCTTGTTACCAATAGGCCTACAGCCCCACTGATCTTGGTTGCTTCCCGCCTCATCACCCAGTGTTGGGGATGTTGGGTGATACACCGTTGTCACCTGGCACTGGAACAGCCATTGGTTTTTCTATTTGGAGATGTCCTTTTGAACGGCAACCCCCCGATTTTGGAGAGACACTCTCGGTGGTGAATGCTCATGTCTATGGCGTACCTGGTACCGGCCTGGACCGATTTCTTCCCAATTGTCCCTATATGTATTTATGTATTTGGCTAGCAGCATCAAACATCCCCATTCTTATCATTCCAAGGTGAGCACATTGGTTTACCCAACTTTTCTCTTTCGACCTCGCCGTTCGAACTTCCCAAGGCCTTTATGCGCGGGCCTTTGTGTTTGTAGATCCTTCCAGCCGCGATCGCATGGCCTTTGCTTCTCGGCGAGATAGGTGACAAGGTTGGCTGAGTTTGTGACTTGTTGCAATTCTCTGTGGGATATGGACAGCAGATCCAGATTCGCTACTCGGGTGGTTTCTAACGCAAAGATTGGACCATTCGCGACCAATCGCTGCGACCGGCTCCGAAAGCAGCGGCCGACCGATCTTCCGATGACTGGGATCACACCTCGTGCCCGGCCAGAACGATCTGCTCCCACCGAATGGATATTTCTGAACCAGGATCATATAGTGGTTACAACTAGCAACCACTTTTTGAGTTATACCCTCTGGAAATTTAACATAGCTATGGAAAATGGAACATGGCCATTTATCTATCTTTTATCTATGCTTTACCCATATTTTCCCAGTAAAAATGTAAAAAACTGCTGATTTTCAATAGCTGTTTTAAGTTACCAGAGGCCTCAGCCACCCGAGGTGAACGTGGATACCTGGGCCGCCACTGAAGCGGTAATCCAAGGGGTGCATGAGAAGTTGCATGCCTGGTTCCAAGGTGAGGATCCGGCCATGGCGTTCCGGGCCACGGGTGGTTTCCAGTCAGCTGGATGTGAATACACCAGTCATATGGTAGGTTTTGACCCCCAGTTCCCAAAGATCCATCCAACAGGGATCTTGAAAAAAGGTCAGCTTGGACCTGAGGAAACCAAGACTCGGTAGACTCGGTATCTAAGCTACACGACTGGGGCTGAGCAGAGGCAGATCTTTAAACCGCTTCACATGGTTGAAACCCAGTTGGAAATGGGATAACCCAATGGGAAGAAGAAAAGTCTCAGAGCCACGGAACCAGAAATTCAGATCATTCTTTGCAAACCAGGATCAATATGAAACAGGGTACGAGCATGAAACGAGCGAGACATACCCACTTTGAATCCCATTCCTATTCTTTTTCCTCAACAGCGTAAGCTAATGGGGTCTTCAGCTCAGAATAGCTCCGGTGTGCACTGGTGCAGGCGCCGGGTCAGGTTCAACCAGGTTCCGGAGAAGGTTCCGAAGGTTCCGGAGAAGGTCTGGGAGGCTTTGGTGCAGAGACAGGTCACGTTCAACAGGGTTCCGGAGAAGGTTCCGCAGAAGATGTCTGGGAGGCTTTGGTGCAGAGCCAGGTCAGGTTCAACAGGGTTCCGGAGAAGGTTCCGCAGAAGATGTCTGGGAGGCTTTGGTGCAGAGCCAGGTCAGGTTCAACAGGGTTCCGGAGGTTCCGGGGAAGGTTCCAGGAAGCCTTGGTGCAAAGCCAAGTCAGGTTCAACAGGGTTCCGGAGAAGGTTCCAGGAGAAGGTCCGGGAGGCTTTGGTGCAGAGCCAGGTCAGGAAGGTTCCGGAGAAGGTTCTGGCGAACCTTTGGTGCAGAGCCAGGTCAGGTTCAACAGGGTTCCGGAGAAGGTTCCGGAGAAGGTCTGGGAGGCTTTGGTGCGGAGCCAGGTCAACAGGATTTGCGGCCATTTAATTCACGGAAACCCAGTTGATGTGTTTCCAGCACTTGGCTTCGCAGCACGCTTCAAAAAGATTTGTAAAAATAAAACGTTGCGGCTGTTGGGGATATCACCGAAGCTTATTGTTTTGTAAAACACCTGTGAAATAACCAATGGGGCATCAAACAACCAGGGACACAGCGAGGTCCAGCAGCTGTCGAGTGGTTCTCGAGTATTGACAGATTGAAAGAACTTGAGCCCTGAAGCTGATGGATCTGGGGACCCCTACCCTCTGGTAAACTCACATAGCTACTGAAAATTGCCATTTACAGTTGATCTACCCATCAAAAATGGTGATTTTCCCATCAGTTTTTTGTACGTTTACCAGGCCGGGTAATTATCCCCCACACCGCCCCAGCATCGATGAGAATCTGGATGCCACAGGCCGATACTACAGCCGGAACAATCTGATCATTGCTGGGAGCCATACGCATCTTGGCTGCGAAGTCTTCATATTTGAAGCTTCAGTGTGGCCGAAAAAACATGAAATTTGCTATGTCAAAAGCGGGGTGTCCATGGACCCATGTAAATTCATATACAGTACATTTGTATAATACATTTGTCGCTTTTAGTATGGAGCCTTACATTTTGGGTGGTAGGTAACTTTGAGCCATTCCCGCGCGTTGGTCCACTTGGGAAGCAGCGCATACTGGACTCTTGGACATTGGCCATCCGAAGAAGCTACCATTTCATGCGAAAAAGGACTCTCGGGTTCACCGCATCGGAAGCATCGGAAACACCGATGTTTTCATTTGGGGTGTTGATTTCAGATTGCCACTTCATTGATTTGCCGGTGGATCTCCAGCATTTTTTTCAGCGCCCAGTTGCCTGCTTGACTCAGATCCAAGGCATCATGGTCCAGCTGGTACGGATCCCCAGGGAAGGGATTTCTAGTAAATTTCCAGTGCCATAAATAAGGGGGGGGGTTCATGGAGTTTTCTTTAAATGTTCCCTTATGCGTTTGCTCTGAGATTTCATGAAAATGGCTGTAGCGTTGAGCTCTTGCTCCGAGATACACTATTCTCAAAGAGAGATCAGCGGCAGAAGCACCACTCTGAAGAGTTGGGTGAATGGGTGCAGATTCCAAAGTTTCTGCGTTTATGACTATATCACACAAACTATCCATATAATATAATCATACATACATGTTATATATATATATACATACACACATAGAATCACAGAATCACATGCATATATATATATATATATTATATATACATAATCATATGTCATATGTATGTATATATATAATTATGGTATGTGTAATATATATATATATATATATATACGCACACACACACGATACATGTGTACCTGGATAGCAGAAACCCACCATTCGCCTGATGAATTGAGGGTTTTCCGCATGGTTTAGGGGCTCATTTTGTACATCATGGATCTATACATCTATCTGGGTAAATTATAACGACCTATATTTAGATGAGTGAATCATTATAATTCACCCAGATCTACATATCTCTATCTATCTCTACATGGAGGTTTCCTTTAAAATAGGGGTACCCCAATTCATCCAAGTCATGGATGACAATGACTTGCTATTGAAACCATGGTGACTTGGGGACAAGAACCACCCCATATCTTATCAACAGCACACTCATTCAATGGCCATTTCAGGAACCTAAATTGGAGGTAATTACCTACCATATATATGGCCTTAATTTCAGGGAATATTCCCACCATTCATATGGCCAAACATATGGTACTAACGTACCTCCATTTGAAAGCTCCTGAACTCCCCATTGACTCATCTTCCCATAATTATCCGTTCCGTTGTTATCCCACTATTGTAATTAAAATCTGGATTCCATGAAGAATCCCACTGTCCCATTATCCCACATAATCCAATATAATCCCATTATCCCATGATTATGCCCCACTATCATCCACTATCCATATTATATAGCTCATATTATCCCATAGTATCCATGGGCCAAGGTGCCAGCGCCTACATGCTCTTCCAGTTCTCCTCCAACGGCAGAGTCCAACAATCCCTGGATGCCTTGATCGATGGAATCTCTGAGGTGCGGCAGCTGTTGGGCTGAAAACATATGGGTTTCACCAGGAAAAATGAGAGAAACTTGTGGATTTCACCTTCATCGCTGAGCGAAAATGGATACACCATCTTTGACATTTGGATAGGGGACCTGACCCTGGTCAGATTTCAGCATTTCTGAGGCTTTCATCCAAAAAAATCCCACTTTTCGATGAATCGCCGATCCTTAGATCCTGAAAATCCTGAAAAATCACACTTTCCCAAGCGAAGACGCTGCGACGCCGAGGCCGTCTGGTTGGCACATCATGATGTGAGGCCAGCGGAGGCGAGGCCGGTGAATGGTTGGTGTATATTGGTGTGCAGGTGTTTATTGGTGTATAATGATTGGTTTAGATTTTAGATGATTTTAGGATGTTCGATATTTCTGAATATTTCTGAATATGAATGAATTTTAGGTAAATGACTTTCGATCATCGCAGGCCAGGTTTGTCCCAGCAGCTGTGACTGTTGGGTTTCAATCTTTGGGTCTGGCAGCGTGGTGCGCCATTTTTTGTCGGCTCTGAAGACCGAAGCGGGAGACTGGACCCCTGAAACCCAGGAAGCCTAGAACCTGCTGTTGGGTTGCAAAGCTTGCTAAGTTTTCATGCTGGGTTGACATTTTGAATCAACATTTTACAAGTTTGGTCCAGAGACCACGCTTCAACCCGAATAGCTTCCCCAAGAGTCTGATTCTCATATCTACCTGCCATGTTGACTCAATTTTGGCTGGAAATCGCTTCCCAGTTGCACCACGGGGATAATGCAGGGAAGCAACTGGGGCGCACTAGGTCAGTCCCAGTCATTTTGTTTGCTCCTGAACCCTGCTTCTGTTGGTGAAACCTCCAAGTTTTCTACTTTCCATGGCATTTCTGTTTGGTCTCATTGGTCTCCGTCCGCCGGAAGATCTTCATTGGCAACGGCATGGTGGACAACAGCACGGTGCCCAACTGCCCCATGCCCAACTGTGCCTCGCGGAACCGGAGCCCCACGAGTTTCCTGATGAATCCGGAGCAGCAGCGAGACCTGGCGTGATGACTTTGGACACCCTGGGTGTCCTGGGCCAAATGTTGGGGTTATGACGGGCAAATCTTGGCCACCAAGAACCACTAAGTCACAACCAGGTCTTGCAAGCAATCTATTAGTGGGATCCCAGGAATGATGGGAGCAAGATTGGGATCCCAAGCAGTTCGAAGTCCAATGGAATGGGAATATTTCAGCAACACTCATGGGGTTTCAGCTACATTGGGGACGATTGTCAGCAAAACAGGGAGCAGTGAAACATGGTGACTGAAATTGTCGAAAATATAGGAAAGTCACGCAACAAAGGTCTTTTTCTCCACTATCAAAAATGAGGGTGGAACTCGTACTGTCACCCAGAAAAGGCTGCTTTTGTGGAGGTTCCAGTGGAATATACATTTGATTACACCACTATTGATGTTTAATCCACGTGTAAAGTCTATCCCTGTGCTTGATGAATCTTTTTATCCAGCAGCCGACAAAATTTGTGAGACTTCCCCTGAGGGTTTGGATTTGGAGAACTGTCCCTACCCTCGGGTACTGCCACTGCTTCAGAGCTATTCCGCAATTCCTGGGTTGTTCCATTTATATGGTTATGAGTCAAAGCCCTGGTCTCCTAGGTACCCTAGAATAGCTACTTAATGGATGGTTATTCCCCCCAAATATGGTAAGAATAGGTTTCCAAATTTCGACCCATCCCCATATAGATCATCAGAATGGTTGGTCAGCAGTGGTATCATCATCCAGCAAGATTTGGTGCATCGGGGGATGCCGCAAACTTCCAATGGCTGATAAAAAAAGAGGGGTACCCCCAAGTCTTCACAACTTGTTTGGGCAAATGATGATACATGGTATACAAAGTCGACTCAAAGTGTGTTTTGCCCAGTCACCCCCATGTTTTTGGATCATAAGTATTATATATCATCAACAACCCACATTTTTGCTGGTGATTCCCTGCATTATTCTCAAAAAAACCTTGTGTTCTTCCCATTTAAGGACATCACTCCATTGGAAGGTACTTAGATCCCTGTGACGAACCCATAAAAGTGATATCCTGAGCTATATTTGGCGTAGCCTCTGGTAATTTAGCATAGCCATTGGAAATTGGCCATTTATAGTTGATTGACCCATTAATAGCATGGTCAGCATGGTGCTTTTCCATCGTTTTTTGTTAACGTTGACCAGGCCGGGTCTAGTTCACCTGCCCAGGAAAGAAGTACTTCGGGGATGACAACGTCGCAGCTTGGCATCAAAAAGATCGATCGCACCTTGGGAGATCAGTTCGTCACTTCCCCTGAGGATCGCAACATGGACCTTTTGAAAATCGTGGATGCCAAAACAGGCCCGCGGCGCGACGTTTTTACCGAAAAAAGCATCAAAAAATTTATGGGGATATATGAAAAGACAAGAATTCCATCCCCCTTTATAGTGCCAAATATGTAAAGCCACTGTATAATTACTAAACTATGGTTTCAGGGGAGTGTTTAATATTGGGGGGATGAGATTGCTATTCTATGGGAATTCAACCTAGCAATGGAATATTCATGCTTCGAATATCCTTTGAACAACACAATCAGGCTGATTTTCCTGTTTTGCTATTGGAGGGTACGAAGTATTTGTCCCTTGGTGCAGGCTGGATGCTCATGTTGGCAAATGATATCCCAGTTTTTGCGGGGTATATGGCAATTGTTGCTGATGTCTCTAGTCTCTGCCTTACAATTTTCAGGCTTCACCTTGCCTCGTCTTAATCCGTGTTGTTTTTTTTGCAATAAGCTATGAGAAAACTGTAGCAAAGCAGAATCATGTGGGTGTTGAATTTTGGGTATCTCAGATTGGCCATGGCTTTGACCCCCTTCCAAAGTTGACTTCGCAGGGCCAGCGTTCGCAGAAACACCGTGCGTTGGTGTATTGCGTCAGGCAAAGCGATGGGCAGTTTGAATTGGTTCGCAGTGCATCCCACGTCCATGACTAGCGACTTGGATGCCTTGAATGCTCTTGGATGCCTTGGAGACTGGAGTTGGGTTTGGGTGTTGGCATCTTGTGGATATGAAATTGACATCAAAATTGGCATATATAGTGGGCATAAAGTGGGTTATAATAGGGTTTTGATGGGGTATAATTCCACAATGCATAATATAACCAAGACTGTATGAAATGATTTGCGCGTGTCTGAAAATGGGGAAAACCCCAAGATGAGACTGACAGAACCAGGAAAAAATGTGGAGACTGGCAAGAAACATGGGGATGAACACAGCAGACAAGGGGATGGCAGTGGGAATGAGGATAAATAGCTACACGCTTCTGACAGAGGACTATCAGGTTACAAGCTACCCTTGTGGGGCTGAACAAAAAGAGGTTGATACAGGTAGCCAGGTAGTCTTGATCCACTGGACTCGTGCTACTCTGATGCAAGCTGTCAGGCCTGCCGTTCTTCAAATGGTTTTCACATCAAAATACCCCAAAACGTGGTATTTTTCCAGTTTTCACCCAGCTCCAAAGAATCTATGCACCATGTGCAATATACAATCACATGAGTGATGCCTACAATTCTGTTGTCATTTTCTGGGTCAAAACTACGTAGAAACAGCTACCCGAAGATGTTGCCATTCATTGGTGCGTGACGACTGCCCCATAGCCTCTGGAGGCGACTATCACCTGATCTCTGGAGACAACAAAGGCGCCCCGTTTTTGCAGCCATCTGGAGGGGGTGAAAACATTATTTTATAGCCATTGTACCATAGAAACTGGGTTTGGCAACATTTTAAAGATTTATACGATACTCTTTTGGAGGTTTCACTGTTCCATGTTGAATTTCAGGTGTATTTAGGTTTATTTGCGTAATCAAAACAACCATGACTTGTTGGGAATGCTAGGTTTTTCAGTTCCAAAATCGTCTTCCATGGGGGCACCTTCCACTGAACCATGACTGTGTTTCATTTCGGCCTCATCAAAATGGCTTCAAAACAAAAAAACGATGTTTCTAAAGCCATTCAACAGGGGTTGGTAACTGTCCCATTTTGGGTATATTGGACATCTCCTTATAGTAGCCATTATAGACCATATACCTAATGGTTGGGTGATGTTCAATGGGGACATTTAATGACCCATGTTCAACCAACTATGTTTTTCCCATGTTTTTCCCTGTAACCAGCACCACTTTGGGCGATGGTTTTCTCCGGAGGCTACGCCGCCTATGCCTTCGAGCAGGAGATGAATGGCCCCACCTGGGTTCAGCCTGCGGGCCGCGGTGCGGCACCTCAGTGTGAAGCATTTGAAGTGGAGTTGATCAACCAAATAAACCTGGTTATATGTGTTAAATTGTATATATATATACTGTATATAATTATATATATATATATTATACATGTATAATGATATGTATATATTGGGATTCGAATGGAAAACCCATCCCCCTTTCATGTCAAACACCCACATGCTTTAATTTGGAGTGGATAGTTGAATGGAGCTCAACTCATTTTTCAATCCAAGCTGATGTAGGTTTCGAGCCACTTTTTTTTTCCCGGAAGTTATATCTGGGTATATCATTTTAGATATGGTAGTTGCAATACAACATATGGCGAACGACCCACCATGAAAAGGTGGTTTGACAGCCAAACATGGTGCAACCCGAGTTGCCGCGGAAAGGTCCCTTTGTAGCTGGCTTCGCGCAGGGAGTTTCTGGTGACGCTTGACATCAGCTGTCCGCTAAATAGGCTATGGAAGTCCATTGCTGGATGATGTTTATCCTCTGGTAATCAAACATGGCAATGGGAAAACCATGGAAAGCCCCTATATATAAATGGAGGTTTCTAGCTGGGAAAATCATCTACCAGTAGGGTCTCCAACTTTTAATATCTTTGGGTGCTGTCTAACAGCTACACATTCAACAAAGAAACGCTGGGCGATTCGGCCGATGAAAACTAAACCCTCTGGCAACAAAAATCATTTGAGAATTTGCTGTTTTAACAAAAATCAGATGGTTGACTCTTGTTTTAAGAAAAATCAGGTATACGTCCATCAATCAAAATAATAGCGGACATTTCTAAAATCCAACCTTGGGATTTTGGGATTCCCCACATCTGAGATCAACATTCGAACTTTCTTTCGACCACTTCGTCAATGGCACATGCTGCACATGCTCTTCAGCAGGGGTGCCACTTTTTCCATTTCGGGATGAAACCATCTACGGTACTGAGGACATCTCGCCGAACACCCGGGGTGTCTATTGCAAAAACACTGGCGAATCCTGCGAGAATCAATGGCCTGTGGCTGGGCAAGGTGAGTATTCGCTGCGTGTGATACAAGGTGAACACTGTATGATATATATATATATATAATTATATATGTATATGTACACAATACTTAATATAATATAATATAATATACTATAATATAATATAATATAATATATGATTTAATATATAATACACAAAAATGTAATATAATATACTATAATCCAATATAATATAATAATATAATACAATCCAATAATATAATATAATATAATATAATCCAATATAATAATATAATATAGTATAATATAATATAATATAATACAATATAATGTAATATCATATAATATATAACATATAACATATAACATAACATATAATATACAATATATTATATATTAAATTATATATATATATCATAATTATATATACAC